>Ga0209979_1000032_pt1 | contig 266155 bp, 207 predicted proteins | sample AnhtaG_FD_183114 | JGI IMG/M metagenome (GOLD analysis project Ga0209979, IMG submission 183114) | Deep subsurface microbial communities from Anholt, Denmark to uncover new lineages of life (NeLLi) - Anholt_01485 metaG (SPAdes) (version 2) | ecosystem: Environmental > Aquatic > Marine >...
TGCGCCAGGAGTCGGTACTCCTCGATCAGTTTGTCAATCACAGGTCCCAACAAACGGGACAGCCGGTGCAGAGGAGCAACCAAGCTGCTGGAGCCGACACACAGTTGGCTTTCCAGACGACCGAGCGGCACCCCATAGACATAGTGTTGCACAGGCACGTGAGTGAGGAGTTGATTCTCGTAAAGACTCCTGGGTGACACGGCGGGGGCCCGCGACTGGCGACTTCGGCGACAACGCGGACACCATTTCCGCCGGACTTACTCGTTCAGCTCCTCGATCTCACGCTGCTTCTCCAGCAGCCTTCGCAATAGACCAACTTCACTTCCCCCCTCCCCCCTTTCCATCCAGTTGATCGTAGTGATACCGCAGCAGTCGAAAATTGATCTCCGAAAGCCGGTAGATTGTCTGGATCAACCGCTTGTAGTTGGCGATCCACTGCCTGGCGTGTCGCAGCTTTATCTCGTTGAGAAAGACCGTCTGGGTCTTGTTCTCATAGCGGTGCGACAGGTAGTGGTAGGGACCGTGGAGGACCGGATTCTTGGGGTCCTTGCACCGGCACTTCGGATTTCCGCACCGGTTGCCGTGCTTTCGGATCGTTCCCCGGAGAACAGGCGGCCAGCTCCCCAGCTTCTTCAGCAACAGGTCGCGCTCTGTTACAAGCTGGATATAGGAAGGCTTTGTATTCATACCGAAGCAGTCCATCATGCTTCGGTAACAGCGTCAAGAAAAAAACAAAAAAACGCAAAAAATTCTCACCGCGAAAGTGAGCCATTAGCGCGCCGGGGATTTTCTGCTTGAACGGGACGGCGGTTTCGCATATAAGAATAGGCAACGTGCATAATTCTGCACTCTGTTGTGAGATTGGCGACGAGCCACCCTATTCAGCGGACTGTTGCGTCGTGAAGGACTAGTTCCCGAGAAGGACGGTGCAGATCAATGTTTAAGTTTTTCTATGTTCTTGCCCAAGAGGCGCCTCGGAAGGCGCCACCGATGTGGCCGGTTTTCGTAATCATCGGAGTTCTATTTTACGTTCTCCTTTTGCGTCCACAGCAGAGGCAGCGGAAAGAACATCAGCAACTTCTTACGCGTATCAAGACTGGTGACAAGGTGATCACCGTCGGTGGAATCCACGGTTTAGTCACGAACGTGAAGAACGGAACCCTCGTCCTCAAGATCGCAGAGGGCGTCAAGATAGAGGTATCCAGGGATGCTATCCGCGCGGTCATTAATGGGAAAGAAGGTTCCTAATCTCAGCGGGCGTCACAGGCTTGCAATAAGCCCCCCAACCGTTGAGGCTCTTTTCGATGAGGTATTCTCACCGGTGCGGCAAGGTGCCCAGAGTAACATTGGGACCTTGGCCGTAAGTGAAGCGTCAAAAAACAAATCTTCCACAAGGTTTCTCGTGAAGGATCAAACCTAATGCAACGAAGCGTCAAATGGCGGTTGATCATAATCGGGATTGTTTTCGGTTTCGCCCTTTTTAACCTTTACCCCACTTTGAAATGGGCGAGCCTCTCACAGAGCCGTAGGGCAGAGCTGACATTTCGCTGGGAGGAGGAGCGAAAAAAGTTCGAGGAGGATCGCAGTTGGCACAGGCTGAAGCCGACGGAAAGGCTTGCCGACCTTAAGGCTATCCTCGAACCCATAAAGGAAGCCTATGAGGATGACAAGCTCGGCGAGGAATTCTGGGAACGAGTGAAAAGGCGAGACCTCGATTCTCTCACCGATGACGAGAAAGAGGAGTTTCTCTCAAGTTGCCATAAGCTCACGGCAAAGGAAATCGCCACTGATGCCAGCGCCGAGGAAATCGAGGAATATCTCGATCCCATCCGCAAGGTCCAGGAGAAGCTCGACAAGGATTTCTGGAAATGGGCCCAGAAGCCGGAATGGGATACGCTCAAGAAAAAGGAGCAGAAAAGCTACCGCGAGATCCTGCTTCAGCTCAGGGGCAAGAGGATTCCCCGCAGGCTGAGCGTGGTGCAAAATATACTGAGCTGGTTCACCAGATGGTGGCATGGGGACGAAAACCTTGCTATCGCTTTGGGCCTGGACCTGAAGGGGGGGTCCTATTTCATTGTAGAGGTGGAAAAGCCCGCCGAGGGCGTTTCTCAGGCAGAGGCGACGGAAGGCGCTATCCGCGTCCTCAGCTACCGGATTGACAGCTTAGGTGTCCGAGAGCCCATCATCCAACGACAGGGGCTTAATAAGATCATTGTGCAACTGCCTGGTGTAACCGATGTGGGCCGCGCCAGGAGACAGATCGAGCGCCAGGCTTCCATGAGGTGGATGCTGGTTGATGAGCCTCGCCTGAACAAAAGGGATGAGCGCGGCAACCTGGTAGACAAGAGGGTTGACCGCTCAGGCTTGAGGGACCCGCAGTTCCGCGAAAGGAGGCTGCTGGACATCTACAAAAGGGCCGTGAACGAGCTTGATGCGGAATACCTGGGCAAAACAGATGAGCGCGGCAACCCAGTGCACTGGACAACGAGCGACCTCGACGCTAAGCTGCGAGATTCTATCCCCCCCGATACTATCCTGAGAATCTACGGACGGGAGGAGCGTGGTCGCGACGCCTCGAGGGTCGAGAAGAGAACGCCCCTGCTCCTCCAATCCTCTCCGGAAGAGCGCCAAGTGCTGACGGGAGAGGAGGTCACGAAAGCCCAAGCCACCAGAAGTTCGGAGACTGGGAAGCCCATCATTAGCTTCACTCTCAACGGGAAAGGCGCCAAGAAGTTTGCGCAGGTCACCAGAGAATATAATGCGAGTGCGGAATGCAGAAACCGCATCCCGGTGGGAGGAGGCAACTACAGGGGATGGCGGCTGGCTATGCTCCTCGACGAGGAAGTTATCTCCGCCCCCAACATCGAAACGGAGATTCTGGGTGGCGCGGGGCAGATTAGAGGAGATTTCACGTGGGATGAGGCCGTAGATCTTGGCATTCAGCTTAAAGCCGGTGCTCTTCCCGCCAAGCTCAACATCCTGGCGCAGAACACCGTGGGCCCAACCTTAGGGGCCGACTCCATTCGCAAAGGGGTATCCGCAGCTATCTTGGGGCTTGCCCTGGTGGTTCTTTTCATGGCTATCTATTACCTGCTGGCAGGTGTAATCGCCAATTTCGCGCTGGCCCTGAACATCTTCATCATCCTTGGCGTTCTATCGTTTCTCCAAGCCACCCTCACCTTGCCCGGCATCGCCGGTATCATCTTGACCATCGGCATGGCGGTTGACGCCAACGTGCTTATCTTCGAGAGGATTCGCGAAGAATTACGTGCCGCAAAGAAAATCGCCGCCGCCATTGACAGCGGTTATCAGAAAGCCTTCCGAACAATTCTTGACGCGAACGTCACGACTTTCATTAGTGCTGCTGTCCTTTATTACATCGGCAGCGGTCCGGTACGCGGGTTTGCGGTCACGCTGATGATTGGTATCGCGACAAGTATGTTTACGGCCATTGTGGTAACGAGAGTAGTGCTCGATCTCTTGTTGAGATCGAAGAGGTTCAATAATCTGCCCATGCTCGCCTTCCTTCACAACCCAAAGCTGGATTTCGTCCGCCAACGGAAAAAAGCGTTCATCATTTCCCTCGTCCTCATCGCCGCGGGAATGATCTCTTTTGGAGCGAAATGGTCGAAGAACTTCGGTATTGATTTCTCCAGCGGCCAGAGCGCAACGATCGTCTTTCAGAACCCTGTCACACAAGAACACCTGGCCAAACTCCGGGGTGCCCTGTCTGCGAGTTCCGATGTCGAGGATTTCAACCTGCGCCGTTTTCGCCTTCAGGGAGAAACGTCCCCCAGAGGCATCGCCGTTGATGCCAAACTTACCGGCTCCGCAGGCTCCGAGTCGTTGGAGAATCGTACCGCCGAGGTGCTCAGCGACGACAATCCGGTGGACCCTAAGGTCCAGCCAACCATCGCGAGGATCTTTCCCACGGTCGCCCAGCGGTTATGGAAACAAGCCATCGTCGCCGTTGTGGTAGCCATGCTCGGAATTGTGATCTATATTTCGTGGCGGTTCGAGTTTCGATTCGCTGTGGGGGCCATCATTGCCATTCTCCACGATGTGTTAATCACTCTTGGGCTTCTTACGGGTTTGTTCATCCTGGCGCGAAGGCAGCTCAATCTACCCGTTGTCGCAGCTCTTCTGGCCATCATCGGTTATTCGATCAATGACACCATCGTGATCTTCGATCGAATCCGCGAAGATATGAAAATCATGAAGGGCGTGGACCTCAAGACCATCATCAACACCAGCATCAATCAGACGCTGAGCCGAACGCTTCTCACGTCAATGACCACTATTGTTGTGCTGATTTGCCTTCTTACCTTGGGTGGACAGGCGATCAACGACTTTGCCTTTGCCCTGTTGGTGGGTGTCATCGTTGGGACGTATTCGTCCATCTTTGTTGCGAGCCCAATGGTCCTTGTGCTGGAGAAAAGGAGATAACCGAGGGCCGCCTCGCCAACCGGTGAATGAATTGCCGAAAACGTTGGCGCGTTTGCTGAGGCGAGAGAAGGACCGTCCGAATGGGAAGGTGGAGAATTGCGGGGAGGCAACGTTGCCAGTACCTGGTATTGATGTTTGACACCCGCGCCCGCTCGGTGAATAATACGACACGGCGCGGGATGAACAACGCCCCCGGGAAGAAAACGGATGACTATGAAACATCGCCGAATATGGACTTATTCCCAGCCGGATGAGGAGACCTGCCACCATCTGTCAAAGAAATTCTCCCTTCATCCGGCGGTGGTGGCAGTGCTCTACAACCGTGGCATACGCAGCGATGCGGAGGCCGAGATTTTCCTCCGAGGAGGACTTGATGCTCTCTACGACCCCTTTCTTATGAAAGATGTGGATAGGGCGGTGGATCGCATTCTCGCGGCGGCGGCCCGGGATGAAAAAGTGGCGATCTACGGCGATTTCGACGTGGATGGCCTCACCAGCATGCACGTCCTGGGACGTTTCCTCTCCTCCATCGGAATCGAGTGCACCGATTACGTGCCAAACCGCTTGGTCGAGGGATACGGACTCTCTCGCGAAGGAATCGAAAGTTGCCACGCCCAGGGGGCGACTCTCCTGATCACGGTTGACTGCGGAATATCCTCCAATGATGAGGTGGCCTATGCGACCAGTCTCGGAATGGATGTGATCGTGGCTGACCATCACGAGCCGGAGCCAATCCTTCCCCGGTGCTGTGCCGTCATTGATCCCAAACGGTCCGATTGTCCCTACCCCTTTTCCGAGCTGGCGGGCGTGGGCGTGGTGTATAAACTCTGTCAGGCTGTGTTGGAGAGGTTGCCTACTCTACGACCGCGCAACACCCAAAGCACGCATGGGAAGGCCGGTGACCGCGACATCTCTACCAGCTCACACGTGCCGGACCCCTATGACCTCTTTCGCCAAATGATTGACATGGTCGCTCTCGGCACTGTCGCCGACCTCGCTCCGTTAGTGGATGAGAACCGCCTTCTGGTCCGGACTGGGCTACGGCAACTCTCGACGACTCTAAATACCGGCCTCCAGGAATTGAAAGCCGCCTGCAAGGTTGACCGTCGCGTTACCGCCTATGACATCGCCTTCCGAATCGCTCCGAGGCTCAACGCCGCCGGAAGGATGGGGAACGCCGAATCCGCCCTCCGCCTTCTCAACTCCGAAGACGAGATCGAAGCGTATAACCTGGCATCAGTTATGGAGCAAAACAACAGAAACCGGCAGAAGATCGAACAGCAGATTTTGAAGGAAGCGGAGGAGCAGATTCGGAACGAAGTGGACCTTGCCACCAGCCGATGCCTTGTCGTTCACTCGGAGAACTGGCACCAGGGTGTTACCGGGATTGTCGCCTCACGCCTCACCAAGAGCTATTATCGCCCCACGATCATCTGTTCCGTCGAAGGCAACATGGCCAGAGGGACCGCAAGGAGCATAGCGGAATTTGATCTTCTTGAGGGGCTGCGGGAGTGCCGCGAGTTTCTTACCACTTTCGGGGGACATCGGCTTGCGGCCGGTTTCGAGATTCACATGTCAAACTTCCCCGCCTTCAAGAAGAAATTCGAGGAACTCACTGCGGAAAGGCTCTCAGCAACCGACATCACCCCGAAGATCGTCGTGGATGCCGTCTTAGATATCGGCGAAGTTTCACCGGAGTTGGTGGCCTCGCTGAGGAAACTCGAGCCCTTCGGGGAGGCGAATCCCCAACCCCTCTTCGTCTCTAAAGGACTGTTCTTGAGATCCTCGCCGACCATCGTCGGCCGACGCCACCTCAAGATTCTCATCGAGGCGCCCGACGTCCCCGTCGAGGCGATCGGTTTCGACATGGCCGATAGGCTCACGGAACTCAGAGACCTCACCCGCCCCTTTGACCTCGCCTACATCCCCCGCATGAACTCCTACCGCGGCATCGAGACGCTCCAACTCGTCATCAAAGACCTTCAGCCGAGTGAAACGTAGCCTTGCACTCCCGGCTGAGCAGCAGGCCGCGAGCTGCAACCTGATTGAGCCCTTCCCGCTTGTGCCTGGTTGAGCCCCCGGTGCGCCCGGGGGGTATCTTTCTGGACCGTTAAACACTGGTCCGGTCAGGCTTCAGGGAAAAAGCACTACTTCGCCAATCGCTGCCGGATGTTTTCCAAAAGCTCAGTGGCAAGGCCAGTCCCAAAATTGCTTGGCTCGTCGCGCCTTTTTTGGGACAAGCGCCTTTCATGGTACGTCGGAAAGAACTTCTCCTCAAACTCCGCCACGGAGCGATACACCTCTTTTCTCGGGCTATCCCTCTTTTCCACCATCCACCTCCCTAAAGTAATTGGCGAAGAACTGCGGATTAAGCTCCGCTGCAAAATAATGTTTCCTTTTTATCCAGATGAAGCCATCGCCCGTAGATATGACCGCAACGTCGATAGGACCAGCAACAGTCTCCGTCCCCATGGAAACCTTCCTTTTGAAAGATGTCAAATTCACAAGCGATTCCGCCATGGCCGAAAGCTCGTCCTTCGGGAGAATAGCGACAACGTCTATCACAGGCTCAACATAGTTTGTGTTGCGATAACCCTTCAACCTCTTAACGTACTCCTCCAGCAACTTACCGCCGACCTGCTGCAACCTCCTCTTGAGGCTCCCCTTTTCTTTTTCGCTCAGCTTCGGGATATTGTCAAGGATCACGCTTGGATACTCACGAAATATATCCGATAGGTCTTTTTCCACAGCGGCTTGATAACTCGGCTGAACCCCTTCCATGAAGGTGAATACCATCTCGCTTTGAGGGAAGGGCACGATCGCGGCCGCATTTCTGAAGGTTATTTCGGTGCGCTGCCCATCCCTTTCCTCGTACTTCAGGCGATTCCCGGCCACACCCTCAAGCGTAAAAGACCGAAGGGACGGAAATATATCTTCGCTGCCAAAGCCCGCTACAACAACCCCCGAAACGCCTGAGTACACGACTTCCCCGGGGGACTTCGCGAACAAGATAACAGCGATTTCTCTCAGACGTCTGCCTAACGCCTTTCCTACAGGTAGGTTTTCAAACACATCCGCTATTGCCTTGTCTACAATGGCTCCATACTTCCGCATGATTACGTTAGGCTGATTCTTCGGAACCGTAGGAAGCAAGTCCGCCTTCACCCACAGTCTGTGATGCTTTTCCACGACTCGCCTCGTGAGGCCCGCGATCTCCCTGTCTGTAACCTCTTTCCTGCGGCCGAGAGCGGCTTCGACTTCGGCTGTGACGCCGTCTCGTATGTGCCTGAGGTAACCATACACGCTGGACCTGACGTAGCTTTCTTGCTGAGCGTGCAAATCTCGCGTTCTTTGCTCAGAAAGCCGAGGAGGTCATCGGCGTACTCCCTCAGGGTAGCGAAGCTCCTTTTGCCCAATTTGGCCCGATAGACTTTTACTATAGTCTCCCAGGGAAGTTCCATGAACTCGCCGCTTCCGTAAACCATCACGCCCACTGGATGATATTTCGATAAAGCGAAGATTTTGTTGGCCGAGGTTAAGACTTTCTCCCCGGCTGGCCGGCTGAACGTTACAGCGCTATCTGCCGCAAGGGCAACCGCTTCCTTGTTTAGAATTGCGATTTCCGCTGTCATGGTACTCCCGTGAAATACTCACAGCGAGTCAGGACTCAAGCAGCAATACATCAAGCGGGTCTTTGCAGGGCCTTCCGCCGTTGCTTTCTCAGGCCGAACGCCAGCAATACACGCACCTCCTTCGCGCGAAAAAGACTCAAGCTTTGATGACCTTGCCGGCTTTGAGGCATTTGGCGCAGACTTTGATCCGCCGCACGGTTCCGTTCTGAATGACCTTGACCGTCTGGATATTGGGCAGGAAACGGCGATTCGTTACGCCGGTGGTTTTCAAACCGATGCCGCCCTTTTTCTTGGGCCGTCCTCTCCGCGCAATGCTTCTTCCTGCAACAGGACCTTTTCCGCAAATGGAACAAACTCTCGACATTCCAAACCTCCGATTTCTTTTAGCACTTCGCTCACTTCATTTTACAGACGGCGCTCCCTGATGCAACTGTTTTTTTGTGCTCCCATGACTTTTTGGACTGTATCTGCACAAGGTAGACAGGCATATGGGAGGTTGAGTTACCTGTGTAGTGAGGTGATGAGGAGATTGAGGAAGAGAGGGAGGAAGCCCCCCATGGGAGGCTTCGCGCGGTCGAAAAAATGAACCTCGCGGTTCAGGGTGAAGATGGTATCCCTACCATCCCCCGCATCGCTGTTTTGTAACCCTCAAAACCAGAGGTTCGAGATGATCTATTACCAGGTGATGAAGAAGATGTCAAATCGGTTCGATCTCAGGCTGAGGATGGTGCGGATGGCGGAGGAAGAAGGAATCTCCGTTGCGGCTCGGTATTACCGCACTACGCGAAAGACCGCCTACAAGTGGGTGAGACGGCATGAGCAAGGAGGGCTTCGCGCATTGGAGGATTGCGGCCGAGCCCCAAAGCAAATTCCGCACAAGATTCCCCAGGAGCTGGAGAGGAAGATCGTGCGATTGCGGAGGAGGTATCCGGGGTGGGGGCCGAAGGGTCGGAAGACGTACTTCGATCTGCCCTGCTCGGAGGCGGCGATCCACAGGGTGTTGCGGCAAAACGGTCTGATCCGGAAACGTAAAAAGAAGTGGAAAAAACGCCGCGACCTCAGGAACCTGAAGGCAGCGTTAAAGCCTTTCGAGAAGATCATCCTAAAGACGCAGCCGAAAACCCCGTATCTTGAAGAGGGTATCTCGTGGGGGCTACCGTGTGTGCCCGATAGTGTCAGGCGGATAACAGACCGTGATCCAACTCTTCCTGCTTCCGCAAAACGGATATGAGCGGGAAAATGAGCGTGACTGCGGCAAAGCTGGAAAGAAAAGACCCCATCAGACCGTCTATCTGCCCCGTCTTTTGCAGCACGTCAAAACGACCCAGTGTGGCGATGACCTCCTGTCGCACCTTCCCATTGACCGTTTTGTTGTGTACCACCTCCAGGTACTGGTACTTCCCCGACCCTTTCACTCTCACAGACACGCGCCTTTCCTGCAGTGACAGCCTCCATTTTCTCCACTACTAAAAAATAGAACCATAAATGACCAGCGCATGTCAGAAAAACTGCATTAGGGAACTTCGCGCTTCTTCAAATATCGCAATACCGCCACGGTGCTCTCCCTGTTTAGCGAGCATGTACACTTTGCCGTCGGGGGGGCGCAGATTCACTTCACATCTTGGCGATTCAGCTTGCATTACCGCCAAAGAATGCATTTCCAATCCAGGACCTTGGATAATTGCTGAATCGCGCGGCAAGTCCGGAAGAAGTTGAGAAAACCAGGAAGGGTGATACGATGGGGAAAAGGATAAAATTCGTTCGGACAACCATGGTTTCAAGATCAATATCCTCGTTCAATTTAGATCGCTCGAGTTAGCGTCCCATCCAAGGTCCTCACCCTGGTGAACCGCCAGCCCGATTTGTTCGATGTTCCCTCGCCGGCCGTTATACCAGAGCAGCCAGCGGTCATGTTCCTCGTCACAGATGGCAAAAGGCTTGTAACATGCATCCCCGTCCCAAGCGTCCTTCCCCGGGAAAATAATTGGATTTCCGGGATGACGCTGCCAGTTCGTCAGGCCGTCCCGGGATCGGGCCAGGCCGATCTGGGCATGATGAACATCCCTGAATCCAATGTAGAACATCATGTGCCAATCCCCATGCCGGATCACCTGGCACGCTGTCACTTTGTGCCGCTCCCAGGCGTTTCCCGGATTCCTGGCAAATATCGGGTTGGAGGGATGCTTAGTCCAGTGGAGGCCGTCAGGGCTTGTGGCAGAGCCGATCGCATCCGGTTCATACTGCTCACCGCCGGAGTACCACATCCGAAACATCCCCGTTTCTTCGTCCCAGATGACGTGGGGACACATCACCGCAACCTTTTCCCATGGTTCCTCTGCCGACAGGACGGGCTTGTCGCTGGTGCGCTTCCAGGTCACCCCGTCATCGCTGGTGGCGTACCCGATCCACGATCTGTCACGACTTTGCCCCGTGTACCACATGTCATATTCATCTTTGCGTTTGACAACGACAGGTCTGTTGATTCTCCCTTCCCAGCCTGATTGCGGATTCGGTCCTAACACGATTCGTGGTTCGCCCCAGTGTATACCGTCACTGCTTTCCACGATGGCGACCGACCTTTTCGGTCTCCAGGAGAAGTACATGCGATAGCAGTCTTTGTCCTTCAATACCGCTACGTCGAAGCAGGTGCCAAGCTTGCCGCCCAGAACGGGATTGCCCTCGTACTTTCGCCACCCGGCGCTGGTGCTGTTCGTACGGCTTTGCTGTGCGTTTTTGAAGTGGGCTGGCGGTAGCTGACCTGTGACGCGGCAGAGAGCAGACGATCCCGCGATCTCCTCGCCATTTGCATAAACCCGCAGGCCTTTTCCCCTGTTGTACTTTCCACCCGTCTTGTCCCAGAGGACTGAGATGAACCGCCCGTGGTACAGCACGTTGTCGAGGCAGAACCAGTCCCAGGTGTTGGCCGGGAGGAGGGGATTGATCTCGACTGCGTCGTCGGCGCACGGGCGAAGGCCAACCAGGCCGGTGATGATCAGATCACAGTAGGCGGAATGGTTATAGTCCTTGCCGCGTTCCTTGCCTCCCTTCCTTGCATCCCAGGTCCCGGCCTTCCACACCCTGAGTCGGCTGCGAGCAATCCAGTCTCCGGTGTAAGGATTGAGGTTCTCATCAATCCACGGCACACCATGCCCATCTTCGCGTTTCAGGCGGTGGCTTTTCGTATAGGTCTTGAGCACTTTGAAATAGTCCGCTTTACTGATGGGATTCTGGTCGTAGTTGTTCAGCGAATTGGCCAGGGCAACCAGGGTCTGTGTGGTAGCATAGGGCCAGCTTGGCCCGTTCCACTGGCACTCATGCCCCTTGTAGGAAATGCTGAATTTCGGGTGTCTCTGCTCTGCGGTGGTAAGGCCGAACGGCGCGTAGAAGCCCTTCGCATCCATTAACTGTCTCCACGCCTGTTCGTAACCCACATCAGGCAAATTGAAGTACCACGGGGTGTAACCGTGCAGCTCCCGAACGCTGACAAGCTCTGTTCCCTTGCGAGGGAGTGTCTTGAAGAACTTGGCATTTTCGTCCCATAACTTTGTTTGGACGAGGTTCTTGAGGTTTTCGGCCTTTGCCTGGAACTCCTCGACGATAGCCTGCCGGCCAGGAAGAGCGGCTATCTTTGCGATAGCTATCGCGTCGCCGTACATGTACGAGTTAATTGTGGGCCGCTTGCCGCTTCCCCCGATGGACACTTCCATTCCGTCGCGGTCGTCTATCTGCCAGAACAGTCCGTCCGGCTCGAGCCTCTCCTTTTCCCACGCCCTGTAATTTCGGATCAAATCGTCGAGTAGCTCAGTAGCGAGCTCCTTTTCGCGGCGCACGAGGTAGCGGGCGTACAGAGCGTCCGCCGCCCAGAAACTATACCTTCGGGGTTCACCGCCCTTGCGGAACCAGAATACCGCGTAATCATCCAGATATTTTGGATCGTGAAGCCAGCGCCCTTCGTAGAAGTGATGGCCAGCGGGACAGCTAATCGTGTTGTGCTTACCGGCCCAAGGCACCTTCGGCAGGAACTCCGTGATCACAAATCCGTCCGGCGTCCTCTTGATATGTTTGCGGTAGGTCCACCAACGGAAGTAGTAGGTGCGCTCGAAGTCTCTGTCAGGACACTGGAACAGTGGAATATTTGCCTTCAGGAATTCCCAGGCCTTTTCATTCGGAATGTGCTGGGCGTACAGTTCCTCATCGTGCTTGTTGAAGCTGTCAATATAATGCTTGAACGAGTTCGCTTTCAGTATCGCTGGCTTCTGCGCTTCATTCGTCATAGCTACTGGCGGCAGGCAGGCGGCGACCGGAAATCCCAAAACCACGATCCTAATCAACAGTGCTTTCTTTCCCATTATTACGGTCTCCTTTAGCAGTTTCCGGAGGGGGGACAACTGGTAACGGCTTCGTTTCTTTCGCTCTTTGTTTCACGCACAGAATATCCTGAACAAGGGGCCACGTTGGTCTCATGACGCCCGTAACAGCCGAGTGCGGGGCGACTGCGATGCGCTGACCTACCGAGGAATTACCCGAGGTAGCGTTATTCGTTCAAACGTTGCTGCGGGCACCAATTTGCCCATGAGTCGGGCAGGAGATACCTCCGCCTGGCGAAGAAATTGCCTCGCTTGATCCACTCGCATACCGGCCAAAGCGAGATACGTTCGGCCGCCAACCGGAACGACTGCTTTGCCACGCTCGGCTCGCACAGGCAGCAGTGTACCAAACGGTCTCATCGCCGCCAAGCTGGTTGCCGATTGCGGATTGCAGATTGCCGATTGCGGAATGGCCGGAAATCCGAAATCCGAAATCCGAAATGACGGTGGGCTCTTACGGCGAAAACTGTATGCCTTGAAGAAGCCGTCGGCCACGCCAGGGATTTCGTCAATGGCGACCAAATCATGCTCCCCACGTTCGTTGATGAACAAGTGGTGCTCCTGGTCCCTGAACTCGCGTTTGCTCCATATATCAATCCACTTTTTCGCCTTTACCACTTCCCAGACCTTGACAAACTGGTAGTGCTTCGGGTCGAGGGTCTTGAGCATCTCTCGCTGGGCGTCGGTGAGCTTATTTTCGATCCGCACATCCTCCCAAATCTTGATCACGTCCAGGCAATCCTTTCCCCGAGGGTGCGTGGCAACCTTGGGCCGGGCTCATCCGGATAGAAAACGGGCAATCCCATGCCGCGCCACGGCTGAGCACGTACTCCAGCACGTCCGGCCCGATATAATCGTACAGCCCGAAGATCCATCCAAGACGGAGTGCTGTGAAATCTAATGCCCTCACGGCCGCCGTGTGGCACGAGACGTTGTAACAGAAATTCTTTACATGCTTGGACGCCACATCGTAGGCATTGCTTGGGACATGATGTAGCCAGCCGAAGTGGCTGTTCAACGCGGCCTAAGCAAACCGGAGGTTTAGTCTGGAAATGGCGGAAGACCGGGTACAGGGCAATTGGCAACGTGATACCAGAAGGGTGCATGGACGTCCTCAGCCCCGTCGAAGTACACCATGTCGTACGGGCCGGTTTCGTTGAATATCACGCCGATTCGGCTTCCTCATCCTCGTCCTGGATATCCGTGTTCTGGTCGAACCGGATGAAGACGTGCCAGTCGTCAACGTCGAGCAATTCCAACATGTCGCCCGCTCGGTGAATAGTTGCGGTCGTTTTAGGAGACGGCGCTGGCATCCGGTGAATTGGAAAGGCGGCGTGGTAGTGTACCTCGTGTAGGCAATCAGTTGCTTGGCGGCCTTGAGAATTCGTCTCCCGTCGTCGAGCATAGATCCCTTCGGGTTTTCATTAACAGGGATGGTGGTGGCCCTGCTGTCCATATCTGCTGCAAAGGTGAAGGTCCGAATCTTGTGGAACCGCTCATCCGGCACCGGGGTCACGTAGGGGTCATTCTTGTGCGCCTTGCTGTAATGGATGTGCAGACCCACCTTAAGTCCTGCGCCCCGGATTGCATCGGCCACTCTCTTGAGGTCAGTGATGCCGTTGGGGTAGTGTGAGTTCCACAAAAAGTGGCCGGCCCCTTGGCTGAACGCCTTGTAGGAAAACAAGATCATGCGAAGCCCGCTCCGCTTGGCCAACTTAATGTACTCGTCAACATCGTCGGGAGTTGGGGGGCACCAGCAGGTACGAAAAGCACTGGCATGGCGAACGGCGGTGCTGGGCGCCAGCGGGCATGTTGAAATCCCGCTCCACAATCTCCATCACATCCAGGAACCTGTTCCTGGGATCATTGCAGCCAAAGAGCACTGCGGTGGCTCCTTGAAAAGCGACATCCCTCTCGGCAATCGCCCTGATCTCACCAAAAACTCCTTGTGCTGGTTCTCCCCCCGGCATTCGTCCTGATGTTGCCCGCGCAGAGGCAGATGCCGAAATGGTCGTCGTAGGCCACTTGGATTGATGTAGCCAGATACGGAAGTCTCCTCACCCGGAGCTGAAGGAGGTCAATGCGGTCAATGGGTCACGCTCCGAACGCAACCAACCTGAGCGCAGAAAGTGCTCGCCTTTTCGTTACTTTGTACGTTGCCGTCACATTCGCCTTGGCGAAGTGGATCGTAAGGCGGTGCCCGAGCCAGTTCCACCCGGGATGCAGGAAACGACTGCCCGCCCTGAAAGACTGGAGCCTTGTCCTCGGCAAAAGCTACGTGAGCAGCAAACGGTGCTTGAGATGCATCAAATGTTCGTCCTCTCCGATAGACCGTAGCCACAGGCCCCGGTTCCGGAAGCCAGCAATACTCGATGCCCGAAGGCCTGGAGGTAAGGCTCCTCAAAATGGCGTCCTCACCGACTACAAGCCGCAGATTCGGCGTCTCCAAAATTATGTCTGCCGCTGCGGTATGCAGGAAGGCTACCCCTATGAACAAACCGAACCGTGCCGCCCAGTGCCTGATCCTCATGGTCGAATCTCCTTCACGCCATGCCCGCAGTGTGAAGACTTCGGCCCGACGGGTGTCTGTTTCCTCGCGCCGATGAAATGTTTAACACGGATCGTTTTCCCTGTTCGCTGTGCTTTCCTCGTGGAAATCTGGAGCCATCACGCTGCCTGCATCATTTCAACTTCACCTCATCCCACGGGCCCCGCCATTCGCATGGGCGGCCGAGCGTCCAATGCACCCGTAGTTCGTCACCGGATACGGCGATCTTGGCGTCCGCCGTGCCGCCGCTCCATGCCTCCGGGTAACCCCCGCGATGCGGACACGTCACGTCGCCTTTGAACTGCAGCGGTATCTCTCCCTCCTTCGACTCGATGAGGCGTCCCTCCCGGTCTCTCTGATGGTGACCGCTCAGCAGTTGCATCGCCAATTTCCGATCAATCTGTCGGTAGTGATGCCGGATGTCTCCCATCAGCGTCCAGAAGCGTTTCGCGCTGCCGGGGGACGTTTTCTCGTTGCCGAACCGTGTCATAGGCACGTCCGTCCGTCGGTTGTTTTCATCAAAGCTATAGTTGCAGTAGTTGTGGTTGGTCATTACCAGGTAATTCCCGATCTCGCTGAGGTCGCCGGGGCGGCGGATCGCATAGCGGTTCGCGGTCGTTTCCACCACGGCGCAGGTCCTTCGATCCGAGATAAGGAAATTCCACGTTCCCGTTCGCAGGAGGCTGTTTTGTCCCGTCCTGGCGCGATACTCAGGCGTTCCCCTGGTGACCATCTCAATCGCTTCGTCCACCGTATCTGCATAAGCAGCCACATGCAGGAACAACAGGAACCAGGATACTCCGAAGGCATCTGCGTCGTATTTGGCATGTTGATTGCCCCCTGCATTCAGGATGAGTGAAATGCCCCTGTCGTTGACAACCTGACAGGCCGCACCGGCTCCGCCAGCAGTCAGTACCCAAAACGCGTTTCCGTCGTTCGGCTGCCCAATATAGACAATCTGGTAACATTTTCGATTAAACGGGGTATGGCGGGTGTGGGCCGCAATCATTTCATCACGCTTGTTCGGCCCCCTCCCGATCGTTACAAACGCGCTACAGCCACCTTCCTCCTCGCTCCCCTCCTTCCACGGGTATGCGGTCGGGTGCCGCCACGACCAGGCATCAAAGATATTCGTATTCAGGATCTTTTGATAGTGAATGCTCGCTTGTGCATAAGGGGACTTGTCCAGCTCCTCCGCCGCTCCGTCTGCGATCCCCTTCATAAACTTGATCAGATCAGGATTCAGCGCGGCGATCTGAGCTTCATACAGCGGCAATGCCTGCATGGTGTTATCGAAGCCATACTTTACCGTATGCTCCTTCCACCAAACGTCGGACACCCAGCGCACGAGGTCGCCCGCCTTCGTCCCGATCTGATGGCCAATCTCGTACCAGGAACCACTCAATACGCCCAGGAAGCGGGCTCGCGGCTCAAACGGAGGGTGCCCCGGCGACACCTTGTAGTGTTTCGCACAGGGATTGGTGATCGGCCCCCTCCTGTACTCATAACCGCCAGGAAGCTTTTGCGCGGAGGTCACCTTCATTGGAACTGTAGGTTCTACTTCCCGCAGTTCTTCCGGTGAGATGGCCGCCGAACGGTTTGAATGCAGAGCACAACAGCAGATGGCAATTAATCCGATTCCGATGGCTCTTGACCTTTGATTGATGTGATTCATTGCGGCTACCCTCCTCTCGACAAAAGCTCTTTTTGTCAAAAAGGCGTTGACGCATTTTCCAAGCTCGAGTACCGACGAATTGCTCGCTAGCCTCCTCGGCCATAGCTCCACACTGGGGGCTCCAGTCTGCTCAAGTCAAAACGGAAGTTTTTTGAAAACCGGACCATGCCCCGGGCAGTCGAACGCCTAATTCAAGGATGTCTACCCCTCATGCCGTGAACCCCCGATTGCGGATTGCAGATTGGCGATTGCGGAATGGCCGGAAATCCGAAATCCGAAATCCGAAATCCGAAATCACCCCCATTGCCTATTCGTGCGACACGTTCCACAGATGATCTAATCGCTGAGTCCACCAGCTCGGCGCTCCCTCCAGTGTAGAATGCTTCCCGTCGTCCCCCACGGGTCAATTTCCTTCTTGGTCGCTCGCCAGCATCTTAACACTCGCCTCCTCTGTTTGGAAGCCTCTCAGAAGAAAGCAGGCAGTTTTTGAGGTGAGGCAGTGTCCGCTGCCCCAAAAGTCTAAAACCCGCCCGGAGGTTGATGATATTCGGCGAAGCTACTTGTGCCTTGGGTTCCAACATGCTGTGCAGCGCAGCCCAGATTTGCCCTCTCTTGGCAGCACGCCATGTTAGAAGTAACCGAGGTAATGAAAGATTAGGTAGGGGATCGGTTATGGAACCGCTAAACTGTGTGGGACGGGTTGGGCAAAGAGCCAGAACTTCATGAAGAGCATCATCCTCCGACTAATCACTGTTGCAGGAATCGCGTCGGGCGTCGTTGGCGTTATTGTTCTTTCTGAAGCGCTCTGTGCTCACCGTGTTCCGGATGCCCCTGAGTTCCTCGTGGCGTCGGCAACGGTCTGCCCTGTGCTCCGAACCGGACCCCGGCACGAATATCCTATGTGTTTGTGTCGCAGAACCGGCATTAGAACTGTATCGCTCCCAAAACCTGGGGTGGCTGGCGATGGTCGGATGGCCGTCGCAGCTTCTACCTTTCATCCATTTCTGCTCGGAGTGATCCTTGTAGCGACGGAGGTTGGACCATGAGACGTTTGCCAATCGCTTTGTTCTGCATGCTGTCGGCGGCTTTGCACGTTCACGCCGACGATCTTGCCGTGTTGAGCGAAATCGGTGGCAAGCCGCCCAGACAAATGATGAGTCGTTACTTGAAAAGCCAAGCCTACGAAGCGTTCCAGCGACGGCGTGCGGCGTACGAAGCGTTGAACACTCCTGAACAAGTGGCCGCGTACCAGGAGCGGATGCGCAGCGCTTTCGTGGAACACCTCGGTGGCTTTCCCAGGCGCACTCCCCTGAACGCGAGGGTTGTCGGCACGCTGGATGGCGACGGGTATCATGTGGAAAAGGTGATCTACGAAAGTCAGCCCCTCCACTATGTCACCGCCCTGGTTTATCTACCTGACGCTAAACCGCCCTTTCCGGTGGTGCTCGTACCTTCCGGCCACAGCCGCGATGGCAAAGTATCCTATCAGCGTGTGTGCATTTTACTCGCCAAGTATGGAATGGCCGCCCTCTGCTACGATCCGATTGGGCAGGGCGAACGTTACCAGTTGCTTGACGAGAACCGCAAGCCCCGGTTCAAATCCACGACCGAGCATACGCTCCTGGGAGCGGGATGCATTCTGTTGGGCTGCAACACGGCGACTTATCGCATCTGGGACGGTATCCGGTCCCTCGATTATCTCGCCAGCCGCAAGGACATTGACGCCACCAGGATCGGCGTCACGGGATGTTCCGGCGGGGGCACGCTCACCAGCTATTTGATGGCGCTCGACGAGCGAGTCTCTTGCGCCGCCCCAAGTTGTTACCTCACCAGTTTGCGGCGGCTTATTGACACCATCGGGCCGCAGGACGCCGAACAAAACATCCACGCGCAAATCGCCATCGGAATGGATCATGCCGACTACATAACGGTGCGCGCCCCCAAACCGACACTCATACTCGCATCCACGCACGATTTCTTCGATATCGAGGGAACGTGGGACACATTCCGGGAGGCCAAGCGCATCTACACGCGATTAGGTCACGCGGAGAGGGTCGGTCTGGTCGAGACCGACGCGAAGCATGGTTATCCACGACTGCAACGTGAAGCCATGCTTCGGTGGATGCGTCGCTGGATGGTCGGAATTGACGAGCCGGTGACCGAGCCCGAAATCGAAACACGACCGGAGAGTGAATTGCTATGTACGCCGCGTGGCCAGGTCATGCTGATGGAAGGGGCACGTTCAGTAGTTGATCTGAACGTCGAGCTAAATCAAGGGCTGGAGAAGCAAAGAAGGGAACTCTGGAAACCTTACAATCGAGAAAAAGCCCTTGCCGAGGTCCGGCGGATCGCCGGCATTCGCAAGTTGGCCGATCTACCCGAGCCAAAAATCAGACTGGTTTCGACCATCGAACGAAACGACTACCGCATTGACAAACTGGTTCTCGATACCGAACCGGGAATCCACCTGCCGGTATTGCTGTTCAAGCCGGTGAAGCCAGGTGGCGCGCGGTATCTCTATCTGCACGGCGAGGGCAAACATGTTGACGCCCAGCCCGGCGGACCAATTGAGAATCTCGTCCGCTCCGGCCATCTCGTCCTCGCGGTTGACCTCCGAGGCACGGGAGAGACCGGTCACAGCAGCCGGAACATGTGGGGTGGCGATTGCGACGATATCTTTCTGGCTTACCTGCTGGGCAAATCTTTTGTCGGCATGCGTGCGGAAGACGTCCTGATCTCCGCCCGCTTCCTCAGCCAGATCGAGCACGACGCCACGCCTTCGAAAATCAGCTTGGTGGCTATTGGTGTGGTAGGGCCTCCTGCCTTGCATGCGGCGGCGATAGAACCTCATCTCTTCGACGCATTGAAGCTGAAGCGCTCGCTGAGTTCCTGGTCAGCCGCCCTCCGCAACCCGGCCGCCGGCAGTCAGCTTGTTAACACTGTCCATGGGGCACTCCGCGCCTACGATCTGCCGGACCTGGTCCGGACTTTCCCTTGCTCTAAGGTCAGTGTGGAGGAGACCTGCGAATTGACCGGTGCGAACGTTACCGGGGCTGGGCAGCGTCTGGGCCACCTGGGCGGCAAAGCCGGTCTCGGGGACGCGGCCCTATTACCTGCCGCTGGTCCGGCTTCGGATGCCGAACGGTCTGAGAACAAGAGAGCGGGCTGGGTCGAGGCCATGAAGAAGGTGCACGCCAAGTTCACCGGTGAAGCTGGAACCTTTGCTGAGTTCGGTGACTCGATCACGGCTTCGCGCGCCTTTTGGTTCACGATGCGATACAACCGCAAGAACGCACCTCCAGAAATGGCCAGGGCTTTCGAAATAGTGAACGGCTACATGCTCGAAGATTGCTGGGACCGCAAGGGGCCGGAGTACGGGAACCAGGGTCAAATGACCATGCGCTGGGCACATCAGAACGTGGATACCTGGCTTCAGGAACTCAACCCCGAAGTCACCATTATAATGTTCGGGACCAACGACCTCAACAAACTCGATCTCCACGAGTACGAATCCAAAACGCGGCTGGTCGTGAATAAGTGTCTCGACAACGGCACGGTGGTGATCCTCAGCACGATTCCGCCTCGACACGGCCGAGCCGAAAAGGCCGCGGCGTTCGCTCACGCGGTTCGCAGAATCGCCGGTGAGCTGAAGGTCCCGCTGACTGACTACCACGATGCGATCATCAAGCGGCGCCCCCACGACTGGAACGGGGAGCTGGAAAAGTTCAGCCAGTATAGAGGCTATGATGTGCCCACTCTGGTCTCGCGGGACGGCGTTCACCCTTCCAACCCCAAGAAGTACCGGGGAGACTACTCAGCCGAAGCGCTGAAGCACAACGGATACTCTTTGCGCAACTACCTCGTTTTACTGAAGTATGCCGAGGTCATTGAAAAGGTCCTGCGGGAAAAACAGCCTCGCAGCGACCGGCATATATGATCAGCTTCGACAAGGAGCGAGAAATGAGCCGCTAACGGCTCCTCTTGACTTCGACAGGGATGTGGGCGATATGCCGCACAGGGAGAGCCCAACGCCCACGACCTAAGGCCACATCAATTGCGGGGAGAAGCTCTGCTGGCGCTCCCATGGCATCGCGGGCTTCACTTACTCCTTTTCAGGCGCTGCCTTCGAGGGCTCGGTGCCAGGACCGCGGTTATTCTCGCCATCTGTAATTCGGAACTGCACCAGATTTGACACGGCGAAACCCTTATTCCAGGACCCCAGATTGTACATGACAAGCACTAAGTATGTCCCCTCTTGGTCGATCTTGAACCACGGATTCAGAGTAATTCGAATGAAGCCGGGCGATACCTCGCCAGGGCCGAGTCGCTTCATCCATGTCGAAGTCCGACTGGGTTTCCTCGGCTTGCCAATCCACGCTTCCGCTTCCCTTAGCTGTTGAGACTTAGGGAGAGGCCTGCCATCAGGGTAGAACGCAGCCACCCCATAGGTCTCCAGAGGACCTGAGTCCAGCAAGGTAATCGGTTCCTGGCTGGCATTCTTGCGCCTTAGCACGACATCAATCTGTTCTCCCAAAGTATACTGAGGTTTCGAGGGCCTGGCTGAAATTGACAGGCCTTTGAACGGGTTTCCCCAGATTCCTCCCCCTGGCTGGGCGGTACCCTCCGCAGCCGTCGCCGCATGGGATAGCGAAAGAGTAATCGCCAACATTGCCAATGAGTTGCGCATCGGCTTTCTCCTGCTTACTCAGGGCTATCCGGAACATCTATCCACCCTCCGCCGAGCTTTTGCTATGCAGAACGCCTCCGCCACTCTGTCCCCTCCTTGGGCCTCGTGATTAGCTGATGGTGCCATTTATACCAATCCCAGCCCTGGTACCCTCTCACCATCTATTGTCGGGGAATTCGAACCTCACGCACTCTTTGAAGTCGTCGGTCGATGGGCTGACCGCCTTGCCTCAGCGGTCGAGAGGGGGAAGCATTTCCGGCCAGCTTCACCGGCCAACGGGAGATCATCTGTCGCAAGGTCGGCAAGGGCCGTGTGCTCTATGTGGGCACATACTTGTCACGGAGCGTGGTTGAAGCCTTACTGCCAAGGCTAATTGAGTCCTCCGGCGTCAAGCCGCTGTGCCCAGGTGCCGCCCCGGATGTGGAGGTCGTCGTCCGCGAGAACGACGAGAAACAAGTCTGGTTCTTCCTTAACCACTCCGACAAGCGGTCACAGTCTCAAGCGCCCCTGTGGGCGAGAACCTGATCACCGGCAAACCCTGCAACGGCAGGATCACCCTCCCCCGCAACGCCATCGGCGTTGTCCAAATAGGGCCGGCTCAATAACGCCTACTGACCGGAGCCGCCCGCGCCCCAGTATGTCGCTTTTATATCAAGCACCGCGCCGCACCCTGAGCAGGCTAAGCGAAACGGCAGAGCGTTCATATCCGCGAGGATTTGCCGGGAACAGTTTCTGCAGAGGACCGCGAACCGACCCCTGCCGGTAGCACGGCCGATCGCAGCTCGGCCGAAGGTCTCAGCAATGGCGCGCGACACATAAGCTGCGGCCGCAGAACAGAATATTAACGGTTCTCCATCTGTCATGTTCGTGACATACTTCATGAGGCTGATCGCGTTGTCGGCCGGCTTGAAGCTATATTCCTCGCAACGCGCGATCAGACGCCCTTCCAGGTCTCGCGCTGGCACGTCGAGCGCGGTTGATGCCAGGCGCAGAAGCTTCGCCTGAAAAAGTTCCCTGATTTCCATGTATGGCGTCCCGTCGCTACCACCCTGAAACACAGAGTCGGTCCAGAATAGGACGTACCATAATGTCTCAGAAAACAGGGGCAAGCTGAAGCCCGGCGAGGAAAGAACGCGGTCAAGACCGCATCCGTTCGCCAGGTTCTTGCAGAAGTCCTCTCGCACATTCTCAACTGTGATATCGCGTTTCCGAAGGGACTTGAGCGAATAGCCCTTGTATGTGCGCACGATGTCGGCGGCGGTCGTGGCACAGAAGGACGCGAGCAGATCGGGCAGCCTCTCCTGGGAGATAAGCGTGTACGGCTCAGCGGGCATGCCTCACTCCTTTTTCAGGGGCACGAGCCAGATGTTGCGGAAGCGGACGGGGTTGCCGTGATCCTGGAGGAGGATTCTGCGGTTATCGTCTCCGTGCCTTCTGCCGGTCTTTCGCTTAGCGGGGAAGCGGTCGTGGATGAGGACGTCGTTGTGGTAGATGGTGAGGATAGTCTTCTGGATCATGTTGCCGTTCTCGTCGAACCGGGGAATGAGGCAGGTAATGTCATAGGTCTGCCACTCGCCGGGCGGCAGGGAGGCGTTCACGTCGGGTGGCTTCTGGGCATAGACGGCGCCGCAGGACCCTGTGCCCTTGTCCCAGCCGAAAGAATCGAGAATCTGCACCTCCTCGCAGTTGCCAGGGAGGAAGACGCCGCTATTGCCGCGACCTTGCCCGCGAGCTTCTTCCATCAACGGGATACGGAATTCCAGGTGGAGTTTGAAATCCCCGAACTTTTGTTTGGTCCATATGTCGCCGCCCCGGGCCTCCATTGCTCCGTCAACGGGCTTCCAGGGGTTCGGTTTTCCGTCCTTCGTCTCCCATTTGGAGAGGTCTTTGCCGTCGAAGAGGACGATGGCGCCTGCGGGCGGCTTGGCGCCGAGCGTGGGCGATTTCTTGATCACCTTTTTCATCTCAAATCTGCCCTGATCGTCTGAGCCCGCAAATCTGCCCGTGAATTTCTCTCCGAGGATTTTACCCCAGCACTCGTAGACGCCGCCAAGCGCCGGGCCGGCGTCAATGGCGCCCTTGAGCTCCACCGCGTCTCCCTTTGCTTTTCCCTGCATTAGACCTTTCGCTGCCTCGCCGAAACCGACGTCCGCTTTCAGGATGGCGCGGAAGGTGCCTTTTCCCTCATCCACTACTTGAGCGGAGAGCTCGCCTTCCTCACCGCTATCGCCGTACCAGTTGCCCTCCCAGTTCCCCAGGGCGGCGCTCTTGGCGGATGCAGCACCGGAGCAGAGAAAGGAAACAAGGAAGATCAGAACCACAGCAATCTTCGTCGAGCGATTCATAGAAGCACCTCCATTATCCCTTACGTTGACACCTGTTTTTTTTGGACAGGATAACAGGATGAACAGGATTTGCCAAAATCCTGTTCAGGGATGAGGTGTTTCACAAACGCTCTCACCACCTTCAAACAATCCAGTCTATCCTGTCATCCTGTCAGCAAATTTCCATTCGCATAGGAGACCGTCACTCCGAAACTCCCAATCCGTATACTCAGTAACTCGGGAAGACCCAGGGCGGGCGATAGGTGCGCGAAAGCAGGCGGCTCGCGTCCGGGTCGCCGAGGATTTGTTCGTTTTTGCCGTCCCAGTGGATGGTTCGCCCGACTCGCATGGCGATGTTGCCGAGGTGCGGGACGGTCGTCGAGCGGTGGCCGATCTCGATGTCGCTGATGGCGTTCTTCCGGCTCTTGATGCAATCGAGGAAGTTGCGGGCGTGGTCACCGTTCGGCTTCACGTCCTCCAGCTCGATCTCGGCGCCCTTTTCACCCCAGGCCTCGAGGCGGCCGCGGTCCACGTAGATGGTGCCTTTGGTGCCGTAGAAGTTGATGCCGTAGTTTCCGTCGCCGCCATGCCTCGCGTTGCAGAACCGGACCGATATGGTCATGATGAACGGCGGATTCTTGCCCATGGCGGGGTACTGGAAGATCGCCTCCTGAGTGTCGGGGGTATCGCGGTTGTCCGGCAGAATCCATTTGCCGCCAGTGGAAGATGCGCTTATGGGAGCGGTCTCGTATCCACCGGTGGGGTCCATAGCCCAATGCACGACATCCACGTGATGGATACCCCAATTGCCGATCTTGCCGCTGGCATAATCGAAGAACCACCGCCACTGGTAGTGGAACCGGTTTCTGTTGAAGGGACGCTTGGGAGCGGGTCCGAGCCAGAGATCGTAGTCAACATCCGGCGGAGGGTCCTCGTCTGGCGGATTGCCCATACCGTTGGGGAGCTCGTTGCCGTGGAAGTTGATGAGAACCTCGCTGATCTCGCCGATCTTTCCCTGTTTGATGCCGGTGATCGCTTTGAAGAACGGCCCTTCGCTTCTCTGCTGGGTGCCGACCTGGACGACTCTCTTGTTCCGCCGCGCGGCGTTGACCATGGCTCGCCCTTCACGGATGTTGTGGCTGATCGGCTTCTCGACATAGACGTCCTTGCCGGCGTCACAGGCATCAACGGTGTTCAGTGCGTGCCAGTGGTCAGGCGTCCCGACGATCACCGCGTCAATGTCTTTTATCTGAAGGAACTTGCGGTAGTCTTTGATCTGCTGAACCGGTTTTCCCTGCTTTGCTCCGACTTTTGCCGCGGTCTGCTTCATGCGGCCTTCATCGAGGTCGCAAACGGCGGCGACGACGATGTCCGGATGGCGCATGTGGTTATTCAGGACGCTTATGCCTCGTGGTCCACAGCCGATGAGGCCCATGACGATCTTCTCGTTTGCTCCGAGAGCTTCCGCCGAGTGAACGGTCTTGGGGCCCGCCGCCAGACCCAGGCCGAGGCCCATAGCCGCCTGGCCTGACCTGCGTAGGAAATCCCGCCGAGTAAGGTTCTCAGCCATTGTTGTGCCTCCGTTTCGTTTGGTGCCCTTTGTATAAAAGCAGCAATTCCAATGAGTAATGTATGCGATCTGTCCTTTTGGTTGAAGGCGAAGATTTGCACCAACACACGGGACGGCCGTTGACTCTGCGGTCGGCAGCCCCTGGCCCGGTGCATGCCTTTCTACTGCAATTGGCGTCGGCTGTCAACAATGCAGAGGCGAAGGGCGGCATTTGTACAAGGTGCCAGGGGTCGGCTAAAGTCCGGCAATACTCATCGGGCGTCGGCTGCGACGTAGATGAAAGAACCCGTATGACATACCAAGGAAGTGCAGCCGCACCCCAATCAGGGCTTGCGTGGAAGGGCGCCAGGTGATAGATTTAAGGTAGTGTCTGCGGGACATAAGGGCTCGGTGGCTCCTCATGGAAAAGGAAGGGACAATGAGAGTCACCGGAAATCGCATCCTGGCAAGCGGCGTCGCCATGTGTTCATATCTGCTGCGTCAGCGGATTGCGGAGCACCCTGCCAAATCTTCTGTTTTTCTTGCACTCATTCTGGTTCTCGCCTGCCATCCTTCAGCGGTGCTTGCGTCTGAGTGGTATGTGGATGACTCGGTTGCCGAGTCGGGCAATGGGAAAACGTGGGAGACGGCGTTCAAAGCCATCCAGGAGGGGATAGATGCAGCGTCGGATGGCGGCACGGTGCTTGTCGCTGCCGGGACGTACGTTGAGAATATCTATTTCCAGGGAGAAAATATAGTCCTCAGGAGTACCGATCCCCTCGACTCCGATATCGTTGCCAGCACCATCATTGACGGCAGCCAAGCCGGGCCTGTAGTTACCTTCGACGGCAGCGAGAACGAAACCTGCGTCCTCTCCGGCTTCACCATTCGCAACGGTAAGGGCCAGCGAGGAGGCGGAATCTGCGGTGGGACATGGACGCGACACACTCATGCGACCATCGAGAACAACGTCATTGCCGGCAACTCAGCCGACTATGATGGAGGCGGACTGGCCCACTGCGACGGTGTGATCGACGACAACGTGATCACGCAAAACAGTTCCGAGAACGGGGGCGGGTTGTTCCGCTGCGGCGCAGTCATCGAGCACAACACCATCTCCACCAACTCGGCCGACCGTTACGGCGGGGGATTGGCCGACTGCGACGGCATCATAAGGGACAACACCATCACCGGCAACTCCGCCCAGCTCGGCGGCGGCTTGGCCGATTGCAACGGTGTGATCGAAGAGAACGACATAAGCCACAACAAGGCCTTCTGGGGTGGCCGTAACTCCCCCTACGGCGGGGGGCTTGCCCGATGTCAGGCGCTGATCCAGGGCAACACGATCTCCCACAACCATGCTGGGGCCGGCGGCGGGCTGTACCTTTGTGACCGCGTAATCCGGAATAACGTAATTGCCGAAAACGAGTCGGGCGACGGCGGCGGTCTTGCCAACTGTGACGGCCTCGTTCAGAACAACATTATCGCCGACAACTCCGCGTCCTACGGAGGCGGCCTTTTCGATTGCGATGGTACGGTTGACAAGAACAGGATTACGAGCAACTGGTCAGGCGGATTGTACGAATGCGACGGCACGGTTCAGAATAACATGATCCTGGAGAACGCGCGGAGCAGACATGGCGCGGGCGGCCTCGACCGTTGCGATGGCACCATCCAGAACAACGTGATCGCTGGCAACAGTCCTGGGTTACAATTTTGCCATGGGAAGATCCGCAACAATACGATCGTCGGAAACCGCTTGTGGTACGGCCCCGGGGGTCTATTGGGATGCACAGGGACAATCACGAACTGTATCATCTGGCGGAACCAAGGCCCTGCCAGCACCCAAATGGAAGACAGCAGCCAGCCCACCTATTCTTGCATTCAGGACTGGAGTGGAGGCGAAGGAAATATCTCAGAGGACCCCAGGTTCGTTGACCCGGACGGCCCTGATAACGACGCAGAGACATATGAGGACAACGATTACCGCCTTTTGCCGGATTCGCCGTGCATTGATGCGGGGTGGAACGATGCGCCGAACCTCCCCGAAACGGACATTGTAGGGATGCACAGGATTATGTACGGCGGGAACAGTCTGACGGTGGATATGGGGGCGTATGAGTATTACATCAACCGCGTGAGGCCGGGTAAGACCTTGGCGCAGGTGATTTTGACGTGGAGTTCTCTGGCGGACAAGTCGTACTCCATCTTCTACACCGACAACCTCCTCACCTGGCAGCTTGTCATTGACAACTTCCCCTCCGCCGGCAACGAGACCACCTTCTGGACCGATGACGGCTCCCTAACTGGTGTACCTCCATCCCTCGCCCTCCGCCGTTTCTACAAAGTCCTGGAGAATCCGTGAAGAGGTGGTATATATGTAATTAGATATTTAGGAGTGCGCCGTCCGAAGACCGCAGTGTGAGTGAACGGAGGCCAGAGGATTTTGAGAATTGCACGAGCAGGGACGGGGCGGTCGGGCGGAGAGGAGTGTGAGTGAAGGAGGAAGCGACTATGAGAGAGAGGCCAACTCTAAGGATGAAGATCCAGTACGTGTTCATTCTCATTCCAGTGTGCGTAGCCTCACCGGCGGTGCTGGCCGAGACGCGGTATGTCTCGAAGACAGGGAACGATGTGCCGCCATACACGACGCCAGAGACGGCGACGACGACGATCCAGGCGGCGCTCGATGAGGCTCGGCGGGGCGATATCGTTATGGTGGGCGCGGGAGATTACGAGGAAAGCATTACGATCAGGCGCGACGAGATTACTCTAATTGGTGCCGGGAGGGACTGCTGCCGCATTATCGCGCCGGAGGTCGAAGACGCGGTGGGCATCGCCGCAGAAGAGCGTATGCTTGAGCTTCGCGGCTTCGCGGTCCTCGGAGGCGAGGTGGGTATATCTTTGTCCGACGGCTATGCGCTTATCGCAGACTGCTTGGTGGAGGGGGCGGGCGAGAGGGGGCTGTCGGTCCGCGGCTGGGCAGACGTAAACGTTCTGGATACCGTCTTTAAAGGCGTTCCGAAAGGAATCTATACATACTGTGATGACGATGTGTACCCCGAGGTTGATCTGTTCGTTTCGGGCTGTGAATTCGTTGATACTGCCACGGGAATTCATGCGAACCGCGTGTGCGCGATTACTGCTACGCAATCCACTTTTCTGCGGAACCGATATGGTATCTATGGCGGGTGGGGTGTCGTCATCCTTGTCGACTCCTGTAGCTTCCTGGAAGGGAGCTGTGGTATCTCGGCCATGACAGCCGACGGAGTTATGCGGGTTTCAAATTCTCTCTTCGCTTTTAACCGATGGGAGGGGATAGAGACAGACCAGAGGGGGCTTGTTTCAGATTGCCTCTTCTACGCAAATAACTGTGGCTATGGGGAATGGGACGGGGGCTACCAGCCTGTCTTTCTCCGCTGCACGTTTGTCTCCAATCGGGTTGCCCTTTTCTGGATGCACGAATTAGCGCGGGAGTGCATCTTCTGGAACAACGGCGAGGATATAGAACGCTACTCGGACGAACCGTGGCCCAAGTCGCTGGTTATCGATCACTGCTTCATCAACCAGCCGGAGTTCGCCGGGAAGAACGGGAACGTTTCAGGGAATCCCCATTTTGTGGGGTGGGGGGCTTTCAACGACACTAACAATCCGATGCATGTTGACAGCTCGGTTCCCTATGGCGGCGACGGCTCGGCAGAGCGTCCATTTTCTTCGCTGCAAGAAGCGCTGGTCAGCTTCGACTTTCGCCTGCGTGAGGGATCGATTTGCCTGGGCGCGGGTGCGCTGGGAGGAAACATTGGTTACCCAGAGGGCATTGCCCCGTCAGGGGTCGCTGGAAGCGAGAGAGTAGCAATCGAGATGGCGCCGGGGACCTATGAGGCGCGCCATTCGATGATACCGCCCCACATGACGGTATATGGCGTCAATGGCGCTTTGGGGAAGCCATGCATGCGAGGGGAGGAGGTGCTGGTGGAGGAGGGTGCGCGCGTATCGGGTCTCGAGTTCCGGGACACGGTGGTCGAGGCGCACAAAGCTGAGCTATCGGACTGCGAGTTGCATCGGGGCGACCTTCGCCTATACGGAGGGTCGGTCGCGGGGTGCAAGGTTCTTGGCGGGCGAACGTACTTAGCGTACGGGTCACCATGGGGAAAGATAAGGAATTGCCTTTTTGCCAAGAGTGGGGACGGGGCCGCGGTCGACCTTTCCTACTCCGGTGGCTTGCATCAATTCGTCAACTGCACCATTGTTAGCCCGGACGTGGGGATCGGTCTCTGGCATTATTACAGAGCGGGCCGTGCGAAGCTGACGAATTGCATCATCGGCGGACGGGTAACCGGCAACAGCGAGTTGTTGCAGGCAGATCACTGCCTGTTCCTGGAGGGTTGGCCGGGGCAAGGGAATCTGGCGGGCGATCCGATGTTCGTGGATGGGGAGAATGGGGATTTTCGGCTGAGGCCGGAGTCTCCGTGTGTAGACTCCGGGAGCTTGAGAGCGGTGCTGAGGCCGGAGATTTCAGTGAGCGCAGAGGAAGCGAGACTATCATGGTCGCCGGGTGAGGACGTGGATCGCAATCCCCGGATTTGCGGTGCAGGTGTTGATATGGGAGCGTACGAGTATCAGGGCCCTCCAGCAAGCTTCGTTGTGGAACACTCGAGCGATCTGGCCGTGTGGCAGGAAGGGGGGACAACCAGCGGCTTTGAATGGATTGACGATTCAATGCAGGGGATCAAGCGGCGATTGTACAGGGTTCGCCTGTCACCATGATCCGGCAACTCCCGCGCTGAGGGCGCCGTCGGTTGTGTGTAATTCCACGACCCCCAGGAGCGCCCGATTAGAATTTCATACAGCAGGGTGAGGAGGCCCATGTCTTGACCGGTGAGCGAGGGGACAAAGCGGCTGACCACACTCACTCGACCCTGAGGGGAATGCGGAGGGTTGGGGAGGATTGTTCGGCGAACCAGAGGACGCCTTCTTTGACGAGGTCAATTTCGATGATGAAGTTGCCTCGGCGAAGAGGGGCCGTGGCTATGAGGTCGGCTCGACTTTCCTCGCCGGGGCTGACCGAGAAGGGGAGATCCTGGCGGGCGAAGTCCCATTGAAGGCAGTCGCCGTTTGCGGAGAGAAGGTGGGCGCCGAGGCGGACGGTGTGGGTTTCGCTGGGGTAGTTGTACCAGACGACGTCCCCCGCGTTTCCGACTTTCAAAGGTATGCGGATAGGCTCTCCCGCTCTTGCCAACAGACGACTGACCGAGGAAGCCATCTCTGCCTTATGGATGTATCGCCTGATGTCATGAGGTCTCTCTTCTCCTGTGGCTGCTTTCTTGCGCTCGCCTTCATCCGGCGGCGGTTTAATGAGGAAGAGGCTGATCGAAGTGAAAAGGGTCAAATTCTTTTTCAAGACTACGCACGGCTCCCCGGTGGCTCTGTACGGAAAATCCATCGGTGAACGAAGAAACCTCCGCTCGATTCTGTAGTCTACTTCCCCGCCGACAAGGTCAAAGCCGGTTGCCCCAAGGAAAATCAGCTTGATCCCCTTTCGCCGGAAAAACCCCCAGGCCCTGCCCAGTTTGTTGAGAATCAGCTCGGTGGTTATGACCGCGATCCCGCCGGGCTTGAGGACGCGAAACATCTCGCACATGGCTGTCGTGGCCTCTTTATGACCGCCGAAGTGCTCGATGGAAGAGAAGGAGAAAACGAAATCGAATGAGTTATCGGCGAAATCGAGCTTTCTCCCGTCCATGACCAGGACCTGAAGGTGGTCTTTTCGGAAATGGAAAGGAGCGAACATCTCCGGATAATCGAGCATGTACGGCGAGCCGTGACCAGCGGCGAAATCCCCCTCGTAAATATCGGTGGCGATCACTTTTCGTATCTTGTTCGCCAGAAAATAGAGGATAGGTTCGTGTCCAGAGCCAACGCCCAGTGCAACGGCGTCGGGTGGCAACCTTCCCAGCTTCCGCAATCCGTAGACCGCATGTGCAAACTCCCAAGCCTTTCTGTGGAAAGGGACATTCTCACGATCGAGGTCGAGATCTCGTAGGGCCTTTCTCCATTCCGGACTCTCGAGTTCCGCTATACCGCAGAGCTTGTTGAAGGGGACATCCTGCCGATAGGACAGTCGGTCCACAACGACCACTTCGTAGGAGTCTAAGGCGGCCAACAAGCCTCTCGGCATCCTGACGACAAGGCGCCTGGCATGTCGGCAAAGCCAGCGGAGAATTGAGTGCGCCTTAATGCTGTTCATGAGGGAGCCTTCTGTAATCTTTCAACGCGAGAATTCACATAGCAGGCTGGCACAGCCAAAGAACGCAGGCATACGTGGTACGGCGAGTTCGTCCTCCGACAGGCCACGCCGCTTATGCTCGCGGATGGTATTTGCGGTGAATGCTTTTGAGTCGCTCTTTGTCAACATGGGTATAGAATTGCGTGGTGGAGATGTTGGCGTGACCAAGCATCGCCTGGATGATCCTCAACTCGGCGCCGTTTGCGAGGAGGTGCGTGGCGAAGGAATGCCGGAATGTGTGTGGTGTGACTTTCTTGCCAAGGTTGAGTTTTCGCACGTAACCACGGATCATTTTCCATAATCCGGCGCGAGTGAACTTGCTCTTGAGGCGGGTCACGAAGAGATACGGAGATTCCCTTCCTTTCAGGAAGAATGGGCGGCTCTCCTTCAGGTAGAAGGAAACGGCGGAGATCGCTTGCCTGCCGACGGGGATGATTCTCTGTCGGGAGCCTTTCCCGTGGCAGATGACGGTTCCGGCGCGGGCGTTGTAATTGGCGAGTTTCAGGTTGGCGAGCTCTGAAATGCGCATGCCGGTAGCGTAAAGCATTTCCATGATGGCGCGGTCTCGTATTCCTTCGGGGGTTGACATGTCGGGCAGAGAAAGGACGCGATCCACTTCCTCGATGGTCATGGTCTCGGGCAGGACTCTCCACAGCTTCGGCGATTCGATCAGCTCGGTGACGTCGTTTTCGAGTATGCCTTCTCCGACGAGGAACCGAAAAAACATCTTGATGGCAATGAGGCATCGGGACAGGGAATTGGAGGCGATGCCGTTTCGTTTCTCGGCGATAAGGAAATCAATGACGTTTCCTCGCGTAACTTTTTGAACGGAGGAGACGCGGATGGATTTGAGGTATCGAGCGAATTTGCGGAGGTCACGGCCATAGGAAATGACGGTGTTGTCAGCGAGCCCTCTCTCGGCGGTGAGATAGTTCTGGAAAGAAGCGATTTCGTTTTCGATGGGCAGGTCAGTCATGGCTCGATTTCCGGATAGCGACTCCCTAAATCGTCAACCTGAGTACTCTGTTTAACTACAGGTATAAAATCCCAACTAACTCAACACGAGGCGACTATAATCCAAACCTCATGCCTTCCTTTTAGATACCGTCTTCGGCGCCCCCTTTGCGTTACGGGCAGAAAGGATTGCTGCCGCTTCCTGGTAAACCTCCTCCACCGAGATGGAAGTCATGCACCGGAGGTCGGTTGGGCATTCGCGCTTGTAGCAGGGCGAGCACTCGACGTGTTTCTTGATTACGGTGCAGTTTTCGGGCGGAGCGTTTCGCTGAGGATCGGTCGGGCCGAAAATCCCGATGACGTGTGTGCCGATTGCGGCCGCGAGGTGCAATGCGCCGCTGTCGTTGGCGACGGCCAGCGCGCAGCGATGTAAGAGCGCGCCAAGCTGTCTGAGCGTGGTCTTGCCACAGAGGTTGACCGCTTCAGGGCCGATTCCGTCGGCGACTGTCGAGCACGGCTCGAGGTCGCCTTTCCCACCGAAGACGATGAATTTTGCGGGAAAATCCTCGCGGCTTCTCCTGCCGAGCTCGATAAACCTCCCGGCTAACCACCTTTTTGCCGGACCATACGCCGCCCCCGGACATAAGCCGATCAGCAGATCGTCCGGGGAAATCCCGATAGAATTGAGAAAATCCTCGGCCCATTCTGTATCCCGCGCTGAGATTTGGACCCTGGGCACGTTTGAATCGCTCGCTTCGCCGAGCGTCCTGCACAGATCGAGGTAGTATTGGGTCTGATGCACGGGAGAAGGGTTTCGGCGACGAGCGTGCGTCAAGAGAAAACCCCTGCCCTCGGCTTTGTATCCGACTCTGAGCGGAATGCCTGCTCGATACATCCAGAGCGCCGACTGAAAGGAGTTGGTGAGAAGGACTGCCAGATCGAAGAATTCGCGTCGGACGCGCCGGACTGTCTTCGCCCTTCTTATGATCGCCGAAATTCCCGAACCGTGCTCATAGCTGATTACGGAATCGAGGGTCCCATCGTTCCGGGCAATCTCCGCTATGTTTTCCTCGATCAAGCATGCGATATAAGCATGGGGGAAGAGGCGCCGCAGGTATTCGATGGCTGGCAGGCTCATCACAGCGTCGCCAAGCCAGTTGGGCGTCTTGATGAGGATTCTTTTGACTTCGCGGAACGATCTTTGGACACGAGGGTTTTGAGGTGGACTCCAGCTATCGTATGCCCATGGCCATTGTACGGGATACTTCCCGACGTAGCGTTCGACCACTTTGCAGAAAGACGCGGTCTCGGAGAGGACCTCTGCGTCGGGAGAGCCGGTTGAGGTCACGATCAGAGGCTTCTCGAAGATCAGGGTGTAGCGCCTGTATTTGTCAAGCAGTAAAAAAGTGGGAAGAACCGCCGCATCCGTTTTGATCGCCAATTCGGCGGGCAATGTGCCCATCGGAGCTGGTCTGCCGAGGAAGTCCACGTAGACCTCTCCCCCGCCCGTGTTCTGGCGAATGGAAATACACACCGCTTCGTTGTTCCGCAGGCGGGCGATGAGTTGTGACTTCGCTTTCTCGTCTTCAATTGGCGCAATGTCCTTCCGCAGACGACATGGGGTCAGTACCTTGCTGAGCCGCCTCTTCGTTTCGGGACCGATCACTTCCACGCAATGGTACCCGACGGCTTTCAGAGCCGTGCCGATCAGCTCGCGGCTGCCCAGATGAGAAGTCAGATAGATGATGCCTTTCCCACGAGCGAACGCCTCTTCAGCGTTGGCTTTGCCGCGAATATGGAGGTATGTGAGGTAGTCGCGTCTGCTGAATTTTTCGATGCGAAGGAACTCGACGAAGCGAATGCCCGAATAAGAGAAGCTGCGTCGGACCAGCCGCGAGGTCTCGCTGTAGGATCTGCCGGCTGCGAGAGTATGGATGAGGTTCGCCTTGGCAACTCTGCGGTGTTTCCGGTCAAGGACGTAAACCAACAAACCGAGGTGAGAACCCAACCATAGTGCCCAGGAACGGGGAAGAATGACGACGAGCAGCTTTAGCAAGGGGGGTAGTGCCTCGGGCTTCACGTCCTGCCCTCCGTCGTTAATGGTACCTCATTCTGCGACAGGCACACAGCGGCGTACTCACACTGCTGGCAGTGCAAACCTTCCGCTCTCACAAAATCCTGCCGTGCGATGGCGTCTATGATCTCGGCGATCCTTTTCTTCGTTTGCTCGATTTCCTGCGCACCGGTTGGGATCAAACGAGAAGTCGCCGGCTCAAGAAAATAAAGGACTGCCTTTTCCGGACACCTGCCAACGGCTTCCGCGACCAGAAAAGCGTAAAGAAGGATTTGAAAAGCGTAAGCGTGGCGCTGCCATGAGTCCTCCGGAGGCAGTGGTCCTGTTTTGAAATCGAGGATGCTCCAGCGGCTCTCGTCGTCAAGATATAGAACGTCAATGACGCCGGTGATGACGACGTTTTCCAGAACGGCTTTGACCTGGAGCTCGCGATGGAGCTGCCTGGCGTTGCGGAGATGTGCGGCTTCTCTGCTCCGGAGGAAACTTCGGATGAATTCTTCTGCGGTACGGGCTTCTTCAGGCGAGGGGAAAAAGCAAGTGATCGTGGCTGAGAGGTCTCGGGGTTCTGCGGCGCGGAGGTCAATCTGTTCCAGGCATGCGTGAACGAGCTCGCCGAAGCGTCTACCCCTCGCTCCCACCAGCGACTCGGACGGCAACTCAAGCGAATGACTCTCGACCGTAGGTTTTTCCCCAGAGGATGACCCCAGTTTTTCCATGACCTCTCTATCGGGGAAATTCATCATTTCGTGGAGAAGGAACTTCCGACGGCACTGCTCGAAGAGCATGAGTTGGGTGACGGAGAGCTCGGCTGGAGGCGAAAGGAGTTCTGCTGGTGATCGCGAAGCAATCCTTTCCATCACCTCCTTTACCTGGGAAAGATACTTTTTGCTCAAGTCGTCCGGAACGGGTATCTTCTCGCCTGCGGCAATCCGCTCCATGTATCGCTCAATGAGCGGTCTCTCGGCACTTGTATCGGCGACTGCTTCCACTGCGGGATTCACAGAGATTCGGACTCTTGCCTCGCCGAGGAACACTTCCGAGGAATCTCCCGGCTCCGGAAGCGAGGTTTCCTGCCCCACGATTGCGAGAAGCCAATCCAAGGGGCAATTCGCTTTTTCCGGGTCGTATTCTTTCTCTGGGCGATAGCTCCCAGCGAGGATCAGGTGGTCTCTTGCCCTGGTCATCGCCACGTAGAGGAGGCGCTCCTCCTCGGCGAGCTGCTTTTCCTTCCGCTCGTTGAACACGAGCCTCCTTCCACCAGAACGCTCGGCAGACTCCTGCCACGGATCACATCCGATCTCCATCTCCTTCGAGACGAGAAACTTGCCCCTGTCAAAGTTGAAGGGGCGGGCCATGTCCACCACAACAACGACAGGGAATTCCAGCCCTTTCGCGGAGTGGATGGTCATTAACTTGATGACGTCTCCCGAAAACGATTCGAGGGGGGCTTCCTCTTCCTGCGGCCCATAGAACCTTATAACTTCATAGTATCGCAGAAACCCTCCGATGCCAGCGGACTCTCTCGCATCATATTCTCTCAGGATGTTTGAGAATTTTGAAACGTTGGCTGCCTTCTGCGCCCCACCCGGACTGGCCAGGGTGCGTGTCTGGTACGGGGTTGCGCGCAGAGCTGCCTTGACCAGTTCGTGCAAATGCATTGAATCCTTTTTGCTCCTGAGTTGGTCCAGAAGCGATAGAAATCGCTGGAGCTTTTCCTTTTCATCGTCGGCGATCCTCGAAATCGAGTCCGCGCGCCGCAGCGCCTCCATCACCCATGGAGAATCGAACTCGTCCTCCACATGACGACGCATCAGGAATAAGGTTTCATCTTTGACGCCCACAAATGGAGAGCGGAGAAGTGCGACCAGGGGGATGTCGCGAAGCGGGTTGTCAATCACTCTCAGCAGATTGATCAGATCGGCAACCTCTTGTTTCTCGTAGAAGCTCTGGCCGCCGACGGTGCAAAATGGGACGCCCAGCTCTTCGAAAGCCTCTGCGTACGCCTGGTAACTCGCGCGTGACCGGCACAGGACCGCCACATCCCCGCAAGCGACGGGACGGTCCTTCTCGGCCTTCGTGTCGTAGACCACGATCTCTTCGCGCTCAATGGCTCTGGCGATTCTGGCTGCAACGGCGCGAGCTTCTTTTCGCCTGACTTCCTGTGCACTTTCTGGCCTGGAATCGGGGTGGGGTTGTTGACTGCTGGTGCCGGGCGCTGTTGCAGGCTTCTCCGTACACTGGTGGGAATCGGGTGCCGCCAAGATGATTTCGACTGATGGGGCTGGCGGTTCTTTTCCATCTTCGCGGGCATGGCGCAGCGGGTGGAAATCAGTTTCTCTTCTGTTCCAGAGGGTTGAGAAGAAGAAATCAAAGAAGCGGATGAGGTTCTGCCCGCTACGGAAGTTCTCGCTCAGAAAGACGTGGCTGTGGGTTTTCGGCAAAGACTGGCATTGCTCAACGAGGTCGGCGAAAATCTCCACGTCGGCATTGCGGAAACCGTAAATGGACTGGTGAGTGTCCCCCACCACAAAGAGATTTTTTCCGGTGTTCAGGAGATCAATAAGTTCCTTTTGGAGCCCGTTTATATCCTGAAACTCGTCTACAAGGACGTAGCGAAAACGGTCAGTATATTCTCTCCGCAGCGTCGCGTTGTCGCGGATCAATCGTCTGGCGATGAGCTGGAGATCCTCATAATCGAGAACGCCGTCTCGACTTTTCCTGTCCTCATAGTTCCCCCAGAAGAGAGCCACTCCCTTAAGGAGAGCCACCTTGGACGGCAGCAGCGCCTGCTCAACGTCTTTATCGAAAAAGATCGCGGCTTGCTCTGCCTTGAGAACGCTCCTGATATGGGAGAGTCTCTGCCTGACCTCCAGGCAGGCGGCTCTGTCGTCTCCTTTCTTGGGGACGACAGGCATTCGGGCCGTTATGGCGGCAATCTCCTCGGCTGACGCACGGAAGTATCTCACATCCGAGAGCTTGCCCCTCAGTCCTACGATCTGCTGACGTTTGTCCTCGCAACTTCCGCTGGCCTGCAAACGAGACAGCCCATCCACCTCCGAGCATATCTGCTGCAAAGCCGCGGCAGCTCTTCTGTCAGCAGCCGCCTGGGCTTTGCTGGTCAGACTGTCCCGCTCAGCGAGCAGCTCTTCGACGTAGCCAATTTCGCGGCCGAGGCTGCGGCACAAGTCCATGTAGGCGATGATTGCGCTGCTGATGGCCCTGTCCCCATAATGCTCTGCAAGCTCCAGAAAATGCTCATCCCCGTGCGAGAATAAGTCGTCGAACAATTCGCCGAGGAGCATTCGACGGTCCATCTCATCCATGACCTCGAACTCAGGGTCAACTCCCGCGGCAAACGGGTTTTCTCTGATCAGGCGAGAACAGAAGGAATGGATGGTGCTGACGTAGGCGGACTCGACGGCTGTTTTCTGCTTCCGCATGCCCAGGTGGTGGAACTCGGCAGCGATCCTCTGCTTCATCTCTTCGGCGGCTTTCTCCGTGAAGGTGATGGTCAGAATCTGATTCACCTCCGCCAAGCCCGAGCAGACCAGATTGACGAAGCGCGCGACGAGGACCGCTGTCTTCCCGGTGCCAGCTCCCGCCGAGACGATGACGTTGCGGTTGGTGATCTCGACCGCTTTTCGCTGATCTTTTTTCAGCTCCACTGAGGCTCCTCCGGCGACCTTTTTCCCGTTTAGGCTCGATCCGTTACGAGGCTTCGGCATGCCGGCTCTCGAACAATTTTACCACAATGGCCGGCCTTTCACGTCGCCTTATCTCGGTCGTGCAGGGAAAAGGGCCGCTGACATAGGAACTGGCGAATCTCCGAGCGGGGCAAAGAGGATGAGCATAACTCGCTGAACGAGGTCAGAGACGGGGCTTGATAGATAGGGAAATGCGAGGACCTTATTGAGACGGACGGTGCTGAATGACCTTCGGCTGGGAGGTTAGCAGAGCGTCCTTCGCCTCAATTAACTTTTTGCGTGCCTCAGCGACCCATTCCTTTCGGAGATCGAGTTCTTGGCGGAGTTCTTCGTACTGGGGCAATAAGTCGCGGACGATCTCATGGCGCCGCTGGCATTTCTGAAGTTCGAGGCGGACCTTCTTGAGGCTGGAGCGAACGCCGGCGATCTCCGCTTCGAGGCGGATGATCTCGCCGGTCAGGTCGGGGTGTGCTTTTTCGGCCGGAATCTGTCGCATGGGCCGGACTTTCTCCTGAAGGTCGGCAGACTTTTCAGGGCGATGAGGAATGTCCTTTGTGCGATGTCCCCCGCTTCCTGAATCCCCGCAATGCGGGCAGCCAGGCGGACGATACGCTGATATTCTGCCTCATCAATTTCCGTAGCGGCCTCCGGCGAAATGTTCGCCGCCCGTGGACCGGCGGTCCGAAGAACGTCTCCCACTTTGCCTCCCATACAATATTTGACGCCTCAGGCCCAAAAGTGCTGGCCGTTTTCTGGCACCTTGTCCTTTTGCCATTCTATAGCACATCGGCGCGAAGGGGACTTCCAAAAATGAAAGGGCGTGTTCGACGGGGTCGTCTCCCGCCTCGTAATATTGCCCGCTGAGAAGGCTCCTGCTTTGACCTCAGGGGATTTGCCGATCAGGGGTGCAGCGGGCGTTGCCCTTGACGCTACCATGTCATTACATATCCGATTTCAACAGGAAAAGGTTGAGCGCTGGAGAAAGGTATATCAGTCTGGCAAGGAAGACGCGATGGATTTGATCAAACGCAGGGCAAGGCTGTTTGTGCTGATAGGCGGTACTTTTTGGCTTGTTCAGACGGCTTGGGCGGACAGACCGCAAGCACCGGGGGACACGGGAGCTCATGCAGAAGAGGTTTCCAGGGAGTATGGGACGCGCGGCCCGCTGGGGAAAGCTTTTTCTTGTGCTCACCCGCGTTATTCTTTAGTATGCGGGCAAATCGTGAACCCCAAAAAGTGAAGCCGTGACGCATTGTTAGGGTCAGTCTCACCATGTTACCAGCGCGCGAGGCGAACCGCCGGTACTTCCGAGAGTCCTATCGCACCGGAGAACATGGATGGGCGGCGGAGACCCCTTCGCCCTACGCGGTGGACTTCCTGAAACGGCTAAAGCAGGTAGTCCCTCGCGGCAAGCTGCTCGACATCGGGTGCGGGGAAGGGCGCCACTCCTTTGCAGCAGCCCGTCTGGGATTCAAGGTGACAGCGATTGATTACGAACCGCTTGCGCTAAAGCGTGCGCGCCGGATTGCGAAGGCGAAACAGACAGCGGGAATCACATTCCGCGAGGCAGACGTCTTCCGCTTGCCGTTCTGTGATGCATGTTTTGACGCTGTCGTTGATTACGGCTGCCTGCATCATCAAAGAAAAGCCGACTGGCCGATCTACAAGGCGAATATTTTACGGGTGCTGAAGCCGGAGGGCTTCTACGTGCTTTCCGTTTTCAGCCCCAACTTTCAACTCTTTCATGGAAGCCGAAGGAAATGGCACATTGCCTACGGGGCTTACCGGAGGTGCTTCACCAGAAATGAAATCATCGAGCTGCTCGGTAGCGATTTCAAAGTGGTCGAGTTGCTGGAGGAGCGAGGAAACGATGGGGGCTTCTGGCACGCGCTCCTGAAGCGCTCTGGCGAAGCCGGATAGCTTGAGAACTTGTCGCTCAGACTGCCAAAGCAACAACTCCTTCAAAGGATACGAAACAATGGAGAAACCGTTTTTCGTTGAGGCGCTTGAGAAAGGCGATCCTGAATTGCTGAGCCAGATGGAGTCCCTGCGGGAGTTTGTCGCAAAGGAGGGTGCACTCCCGGCGAAGGTCAAGGCCCTAATGAGTATGTTGGGCGATGCCATACTGGGTCACCCGGAGGGCGTAAAGGCACTGGCGGAGCAAGCCCGTGCAAAAGGCGCCACCGAGCAGGAGATCGCCGAGACGGTGCGGGTGGCCTTCCTCTGTGCCGGCATGCCAGGCCTGGTTACCGGAACGTACGCCTTTCAGAAGTAAGGCAGCCGGTGAGGCGTCGTATACTTCGCCTCTGGAAGCGGTGGATGGCCCCGGAGTTCGCAAGAATCCCCGACGGCAGCCAGTAAAGCTGGGGCGCGCCAAGATTAGTGGCCGACCAGACAGGAAGAAGAAAACCTCTGCCTTTTGCCCCGGAGATATATTAGTCAAATGTCTGACAGCCCTTTGCTTGAGATGAAGCACATCAGCAAAGCATTTCCCGGAGTGCGGGCTCTGTCCGACGTTTCCTTCGAGCTACACAAAGGGGAGGTCGTTGGCCTGGTTGGAGAGAACGGCGCGGGGAAGAGCACGCTAATGAGGGTACTGTCCGGTGTTTATGCCCCCGACGAAGGCGAGATTTTGATCGAGGGAAAACCGGCACGCTTCTCGTCGCCGAAAGATGCTGAAATGGCCGGAGTGGCGATTATCCACCAGGAGCTGAGCCTGGTGCCGAGCGTGTCCGTGATGGAAAACATCCTCATGGGGCGGGAGCCACGCACCCGCTGGAAGACGATTGATTGGCGGGAAATGGCGAGGGTGTCCACCGAGTTGTTGAAACTGATGGAAATGCCGATAGATGTCAGGTGGCCGGTGGAGGAGTTCAGCGTAGCCGTTCAGCAGATGATAGAGATCGCCAAGGCGCTTTCCCTGAACGCGCGGATTCTGATCATGGACGAGCCGACGAGTTCACTGTCGGAGCATGAGACGAAACGGCTTTTCGACATCGTGCGCAGGCTGAAGGGCAGAGGAGTGGGCGTGGTCTATATCTCCCATAAGATGGAAGAGATTTACGAAATCGCGGATCGGATCACGGTTCTCCGAGACGGACTGCACATCGGGACTGCCCCGGCGAGGGAGCTCCCTTCCGAAAAGATGATTCAATGGATGGTGGGTCGAAAGATAAACCAGTTCTTTCCCAGCCGCACATCTCAAATTGGCGAAGAGTTGTTGAGGGTTTCCGCGCTGACGCTCCCTCAACCGGGGAAGACAGGCGTAAACCTTGTGGATAACGTGTCCTTCTCGCTATACGCCGGGGAGATTCTTGGATTGGCGGGGTTACGCGGCGCGGGCAATAGCGAATTGCTGGGTACCATCTTCGGGCGGTTCGGAAACCTCCCCAAGGGCGAGATCTTCATCCAAGAAAGGAAAGTGAATATCGTTTCCCCTCCTCAGGCGATCGAGAACGGGATGGCGTACCTTACGAACGACCGTAAGGCCTCGGGGATGATTCTGCCGATGTCGGTACTGCACAACATGACCCTGGTTTCTCTGAGGCAAATGACTCGGTTCGGATGGCTGCACCCATTGCTTGAACAGCGGAGCGCAAGCACCTACCAGGACTCCCTTGCGATCAGAACGCCTTCGCTCCGGTCGGAAGTCTCCACGCTGAGCGGGGGAAATCAGCAGAAGGTCATTCTTGCGAAGTGGCTCATGAGTGAACCGAGGATTCTGCTCCTGGATGAGCCCACCCGCGGCATTGACGTCGGAGCGAAGGCAGAGATTTACTCTCTGATGAACACGTGGGCGTCGGAGGGGAAAGGCATCCTGCTGATCACATCGGAGCTTCCCGAGTTGCTGGCCATGAGCGACAGGATACTTGTCATGCACCGCGGCGAAGTCACAGCAGAATTCAGCCACGACGAAGCAACCCAGGAGAAGGTGATGGCGGCGGCCATGTAGATTGATGACGGAAAAGTCCAAGTTCCTGGCAAATTTTTCGTCAGCAGCAAAGAACGTCTCGCGGAATCGCGGTCTGTGGGCTCTGGTTGCGGTATTGATAATCGGCGCGGCATTCCCCGGCCCATCGGAAAAAAGCAAGCTGGGGGCGTTTTTCAGCTGGGACTATCATCGGGACATGCTCCGCGAGTATTCTATCCACGGAATTCTCGCCTGCGGGATGACCATTGTCATCCTGGCCGGTGGAATTGACCTTTCCGTGGGATCGCTGTTGGGAATGACGGGAATGCTCTTTGCATACGTGATGATCAAATTGCAGCTTTCACCGTTTCTTGCTATTCCTGTGACTCTTCTGGCAGGGAGCGCGGCGGGGCTGCTGAACGGCGCCGTCATAACCACCTTCAAGATTCAGCCCTTCGTGGCGACGCTGGCCATGATGGTATCAGCCCGTGGGCTGGCCAAATTCATTGGAGGAGGAAGAACAATCCAGGCGGGAACCCAGCCCTTGCCGCCAATCTTCGAGCAAATCAGGGCGCAGATTCTGAGCAACAATTTGGCGATTGTGACGATCATCTTTTTGCTTTCGGTCGCCATCTTCTGGATTGTCCTCAACAGGACAAGATTCGGTCGGCACCTCTTCGCGATCGGAGGGAATGAGGAGGCGGCAAGGCTCAGCGGGGTGCGGGTCAATCTCGTTAAGGCGACGGCGTTCGGCATATCGGGTCTGATGTCGGCGGTGGCTGGGATCTGTTACGCGGGAAGCACCGATTATGGCAACCCGGAGGCGGGGACTGCTTACGAGCTGACGGCGATAGCGATGGTGGTCATCGGAGGAACGAGTCTCATGGGGGGCAGAGGGGGGATACTGCTGACGCTTCTGGGGGCTTTGATCATCGGCTATACCGAGAAGATATTAAGCATTAATGGCGTGAAGATCGCCTATGAGTTCATGGTGAAGGGGGCGATCATAGTTGCTGCTGTGATCATTCAGCAGACAGGCAGACGCACCAGAACTTCCTAGATGGGTAGTTGGGAAAAGGAGGAGGGAGAAATGATGGAGCCGATTCGCAATGGGCGCTTATATCCGTCCGTATGGGTGATAGTTCTCCTGCTTATCGCTGTGGGAATGGGATGCCGAAAGGCACCCAGGGAATCGGCAATTGAGCAGTACGGCGGAATCAAGATTGTCTTCCAGAGAGATTGTCAGTGGCTCGAGGACAATGGAAGGAAAGAAATGGCGTCCGCTCTCGCCCGGTTCGATAAGATTGACGCGGTCTACGCCCACAACGATCCGCAAGCCCACGGCGCCTTCGTTGCGGCCCGAGCAGAGGGGCGCGGGCGTGAAAAGACGATCAAGTTCATCGGGATAGACGCCCTCCCTCACGAGGGCATCACCTATGTCAAGCGGGGGATTCTGACAGCGACATACTACTATCCCACAGGCGGGAAAGAGGCGATTGACATCGGTATGAAAATTTTGAGGGGGGAAGAGGTACCGAAGTGGATCACGCTGGGGACACGGCTTTTCACCGGGGAGAATGTCCACAAAGGTGGCTTGGCGATTCTCGCGAAGGGACCGAAGCGACTGGAGCTCGAGCCGGACCCGCCCAAACCGTCGAAGAAGCTGGCCGAGGGCAAAAAGGTCCTGATCGGCATGTCGCAATGCAATCTGGCGGAGCCTTGGCGTGTCCAGATGAATGACGATATTGGAGAGCAGGCAAAGAAGTATCCGCAGATCAAAATGCTGTGGAAGGACGCCCAAAACGATGAGCGCGTCCAACAAAGCCAGGTGCGAGAGTTCCTCACCCAGGGGATTGACCTGTTGATCGTCAGCCCCAAGGAGACCGTGCCTTTAACGGCGCCTGTGAAGGAAGTTTACCACGCAGGGATACCGGTGATCGTGCTCGATAGAGAGATTCAGGGAGAGAGCTTCACCTGTTTCATCGGTGGGGACAATGTTCTCATCGGCCGAGAGGCGGGAAAATATCTCGCTTCCATCTTGAACGGGAAAGGAAAGGTGGTCGAGCTACAGGGATTGATGACCTCGGAGCCCGGCGTTGACCGCCACGAGGGATTCATCGAGGGCTTGAAGGAATACGCACAGGAGCACAAAGCCACGGAGGAAGGCTCCGGCACATAAGATTTAGCCAATTCGTTCGCGTGATTGTCAGGGGCAGGGAGACCTTTGCGCGGTTCGCCAGCGCAGGGGTACTGAGAGGCTCTCGCTCAGGGCAACCGAACGCCAAGCTGGAAGCAACGGAAAGGAAGGACTTGAATTGAAGACGATCTGTTTAGGGATCACAGCGTTCATCGGCGGCTTTTGCATCATGGGACTGGAGCTGCTTGGATTCCGGCTCTTCGCTCCAACGTTTGGCTACTCAAACTACGTCTGGGGGAGCCTCATAGGGATCATCCTTGCGGCCCTGTCCATAGGGTACGTTTTCGGCGGAAGACTCGCGGATAAGAGACCGCGGGCCCCGGTGCTCTTCAAGTTGATCGTAGCCGCTGGATGCTATCTATTTGTGATGCTCCTCCTTTACCGAAAGATCCTGGACGCTTGCTACATGAAGCTGGGGACGGTTATGGGCTCCATAATAGCCACATGCGTTATCTACGGAGCACCGATGGTTCTTCTGAGCATGATCTCGCCCTTCGTCATCCGGCTGCTGACGGTTCAGCAGAAGGCCGGAAGCATCGCCGGCGGAATCTATGGCATCTCCAACACGGGCAGTATATTGGGGACTTTTGTGACGGCGTTCGTACTGGTTCGTGTCCTCGGCTCTCATCTGACCCTGATCCTTTTTTCCTCGATCATCCTGGTGGTGGGCGTTGTGGGACTGGTCTCCCATTCGCCGAAATGGGCGGCGTCACTGCTCGTGGTCGCCATCGCACCGTTTTCCTTTCCCCGGCGGGCCGAAAATCTCATCCTGAGAAGGGAGTCGTTTTACAATGACCTGCGTGTCATCAAGAGAGAAGACGGGAAGAAAGCGCTCGCAGTCAACAGGTGGACTTCGTACTCGGTGGCTGTGAGCGAAGAAGAGAATTACCTGACGGGCAAAAGTTATTATGACTATTTCAACGCCGCCGCCCTTCTTACCGAGCCCAAAGACATTCTTGTGCTGGGGATGGGAGCGGGGACATCGGTGAAGCAATATCTCCATTTCTTCCCGGAAGCTCACATTGATGCTGTGGAAATTGATCCGGAGATCATCCGCATCGCGAAGGACCCGAAATACTTCGGGGTGGAAGAGGGGCCAAGGCTGAAGATTTTTGCCGAGGATGCACGACCCTTTCTGAGGAAAAGCGAAAAGAAATACGACGTGATCGAGGTGGACATGTTTCAAGGGGGGCCTTACGTGCCCTTTTATGTGACCTCCAAGGAGTTCTTCGCTCTTGTTGCCGAGCACCTGCGGCCAAGCGGTTTGATGATGATGAACGTCATGTCTCTGACAGATGAATGGACCCTGCTGTGCTCGATAAAGAAAACGATAGAAACGGCTTTCCCGACGGTCTTCGCAGTTAGAGTTGGGAGAAGCTCGAACTACCTCCTCGTCGGTCTGAAAAAAGAAACCAGCGTGCCGGGCGGGGTGTCAAAGATTCTTGAACGGAAGCGATGGGCGCACAATGAATTGCGCAAGGTCATTAGCGATTTCATTGACGGCATCGTCTTTCTTCCCGAACTCGAGGCGGCTCAGGTGTTCACCGACGACAAATCGGATATCGAGCGAGTGACATTCAAGATGGTGGATAAATACGTGAAAGAAATTCCGCTCCGAGAATAGCGCGGAGGTAAATCCCTGCCGCGAGAGCAGTGGTTCAAGTGGATATCCAAACGTATCTTTCAGAGAAAAAGAAGCTCATTGATGCCGGGCTGGAGGCAATTTTGTCTTCGGAGGAGATGCCGGTTCAGAGGCTTGAGGATGGCGTTCGACATGCCGTTTTTCCCGGGGGGAAGCGGATTCGGCCCATACTGGTCATCGCAAGTTGCGAAGCCGTCGGCGGGGATTGTGCGCAAATTGTGCCCATTGCGTGCTGCGTAGAGCTCGTGCACTCCTATTCCCTCGTGCACGACGACCTTCCCGCTATGGATAACAGCGACCTGCGGCGGGGACTGCCGACAGTCCACAAGATCGTGGGGGAAGGAATAGCGGTGCTCGTCGGAGACGAGCTGCTGACGCTGGCCTTCCAAACGCTGGTGGGCCTGGACGGGATTCACGACGTGAAAAGGACGCGGCTTATCCGAGAGCTTGCCTCAGCTTGCGGGACAGCGGGACTCATCGGCGGTCAGGCGCTCGATCTGGAAGCAGAGCAGAAACAGGTCGAGAAAACGTCAGTTGAGGAAATTGCCCGGCGAAAGACGGGGGCATTGATCGAGGCGTCTGTCGGCATGGGGGCGATTGCCGGAGACGCGAGTGGCGAAGACCTGGCGCGATTGAAAAAGTGCGGGGCGTCGGTGGGCCTGGCGTTCCAGATTATGGATGATCTCCTCGATGCCGAAGGGGAAGAAGAGACCCTGGGCAAGCCCGTCCGGTGCGATCAGGAAAAAGGGAAAGCGACTTATCCCTCCGCGTTCGGGGCAAAGCGGTCGAGAGAATTAGCACAGCAACTGACAGAAGAAGCCGTTGGGCTCCTTGCTGATCTCGGTGAAAAGGCCCAGCCCCTGAGGGAGATTGCGAGACTGCTTCTGAAGAGGAAAGGGTAAGCAAATTCCAGCGTGCTCAATGCTCGCCTTCGATAAATGCACGGAATGGACAAAGGGGTTTTTCGCCTCAGCGCGAGAGACAAACCACAAGCAACCGAAGAGGTTTGCAGTCTCTTCGAGGAATGATGCGGGTAGATCGTTACCTGAAATTGCTGATCGCTGTTTCGGTTCTTTTTTTGTTTCTGGCCCTGTCCCGTGCAGTAGCTGCCAAGGAAATTGAGATCTCGGACTATTTCTCTCGGGAAGAGATCGAGACAGCCGCCCGGTTCAACAACAAGCTCTACACCCTCTTCATTGTCAAGCAGGCGGTTCTCATTTCGTTTCTCGGTCTGGCTGCCTTTTCGAGGCTGGCGGCCTCCTACAAACGGGACGCAGAAAAGCTGTGCTTCGGTAAAAGGCGGCTCGTTCTACCGGTCTATGCCTTCTTTGTCGTGTTGATGATTCGGCTCGTTCTTCTGCCGTTTGACGCTGTGCGCGATCTTGTGATCAAAGGCGCCTTCGGCTTGACGGTTCAGGGAGCCGGCGGGTGGCTCGCCGATCAGGTGAAAAGCTTCTTCGTGGCGGACATCTGGTATGTCCCTTTCGTGGTGCTGGTTTACATGCTTATGCGGCGGTTCTGGCGGAGCTGGTGGCTGATTTCGGCAGGAGCGGTGGGGCTGGCGACGATCACCTGGTATTCCCTCGCCCCGCACCTGGTCGAGCCGCTTTTTTACAGGATAACGCCAGTTAGGTCGGAGGCGCTTCGCAGCCACCTCGATCCCCTGCTCCAAAAGGCCGGACTTGATTCAGCAGTTCTTTACGAAGCCGACTCCGGCAAGAAGACGAAAGAAGTGAACGCGTACTTGTCCGGCCTGTTTCTGGGGAGGCGGATCGTCCTGTATGATGTCCTGGCGGAGGATGCTGACCCGTCAGAGCTTGAATTCGTCGTGGCCCATGAGATAGCGCACTGGAAGAAGAACCACACTGTCAAAGGGATTGCGCTGGGTACAGTGGGAGCGGCTGGGGTTTTCGTCCTGCTTGGGGTGTTGCTGAAACTCACTGCCGGGAAGAAGAGGCAGGGAGACGGCGGGGGATACGCGCCGGAGTCTCTCCCCATCTTTTTCTTCTGGCTGAACGTTATTCTCCTCCTCATCATGCCTGTCGAGTGTGCCGTATCGAGGCGCTTTGAGAAGAGGGCAGATGCACACGCGCTGGAGCTGACGCAGCACCCAGACGGGGCTGTCCGGCTCTTCCAAAAAGTGGCGAGGAAAAACTTGTCCGATCTGACCCCCCCAGCGCTCGCAAGACTGTGGGTTTATACTCATCCGCCGATATTGGAGCGAATCGAGGCGGCATTGAAACAGGCGACCAAGCCCGATGGCACAATCTCACGTCCAGAAGCTCCGGCGCCTCCGGAGAAGCCCGCGACGATACCGGAAGCGGACAAACCAGGTCCCGAAATTGGAACAACGCATGAAAACGATGATTCTGAAAAGGGAGAACGGAGAGATGGGGAAAGTGATTGAAAGCCTGCGATGGAAACCGAGGTGGACGTCGCATATGGGGTGCCTGAAGGGGTGTCTCGATTATCTGGGGTTGGATGTTTCCGACGCGTGGCTGTTTGGCGCGACAGGTCATGCGTTCGTCATCAATATCCATGAGGTTGTCTGCCCAAGCGGCCCGACAGCATGGAACACGGAGATGCTGTTGAAGCTGGGAAGGAACATCGGTTATGTGGTTGAAGGAGTCGTCGGCTTCAAATCAAACGCTGATTTTGCTGAGAAGCAGAAGCTTGCCTGGGAAAAGACGAAACGCGCGATTGACGAGGGCGTGCCCTGTTACGGGTGGGAGCTGGACATCCCGGAATACTATGTTGTCTATGGATACGATGATGAAGGATATTACATCTCAGGACCGAAATGTGACCCAGGCAAAGGACTGAAGCCGTGGCGGGAGCTGGGTGATACTGGAATCGGCGTGCTTGAAATGTTCACCGTGAAGCGCGGGCAGCCGGCGGATGATGCGACAACCGTCAAGCAGGCGATCGAATTCGCATTGGAGCACTCGAAAAGCCCGGAAAAGTGGATATTCCCGAAATACAAATCAGGTCTCGCCGGTTACGATGCCTGGATACAGGCTTTGGAAAACGGCACGGCCGATGGCTTCGGCGTAGCATACAACGCCGCCGTCTGGAGCGAATGCCGCCACTTCGCCGTCCAATTCCTGAGAGAAGCAAAGCAGCACCTTCCAGACAGACTCAACCTGTTGTTTGACGAAGCCGCAAGACAGTGTGAAAGCGTCGCGGAGAACCTAAAGAAAGTATGCGAGTTGTTTCCATTTGCCCTAAAAGGCGATGGGGTTAAGGACAGGGACCGCTGCGAAACAGCCTTGAAGGACCTGAGAGCCGCCAAAAGCGCCGAGGCATCGGGGCTGAAGGCATTAGACCGAATGTTGACGGACCTTTGAGAGGGTATTGGGATGGACCAAAAGGCCTATTGGGAGAGGGAAGCATTGGCAAGAAGGAGGTCTCCTGACCACCCGGTAATCGCAGCATATGTGCTACCGAAGATTGATATCGTTCGACGCCACGTGGAACTGACGCAGCCGACTCGCCTCTTAGATGTGGGCTGCGGCAATGGCTTCTTCACTTTCTACTTCGACAGGATTTGCGACGCCTACGGCGTGGACTACTCCGAACGAATGTTACAACTGAACCCCTCGAAGAAGACGTTTCTGATGGAGGCCCATGATCTGGACTTTGAGGACAACTCATTCGATGTCGTTTTCTGTCATTCGCTGCTACATCATGTCGAGTGCGTTGACCGAGTTATCCACGAAATGAGGCGGGTTTCCAGGAGGTATGTCGTAATCCTTGAACCTAACAGGAATAACCCTCTGATGTTTCTGATGTCGCTGTGCGTTAAAGCAGAGAGGGGGGGACTCAAATTCTCGCTGGGCTACCTCCGAAGGGCCGCAGTTAGAAGCGGGTTGCGCATCGTGGCTTCCTTCTCATACGGAACCGTTGTTCCGATTGAGACGCCAACCTGCATGCTCCCCATCGTTCAGCGACTGGCCAGACTCTCCAGTTTCAAGCACGCCGCCGGTATGACCAACATCATAATAGCAGAGAAGGATGGTTGGTATCCCGTCGCCGCAGAAAACGCCGCCGTTCCGAGGGGGCGCTGGCACTCCGGCGTGCAATTCCCAAAAGAAGGCAAAGCCGCCTTCCCGACCACGCAATTGAGAGCTAGAGACACAGCCGAAAAGCCCCGTTTTGGGGACGGCTCGTGGTCAAGTCAGCAGTACGTGCTCATAGCCTCACGCGGCTAACGGACTTTCTTCCAGGTTGTGGCGATCTCGGAAGACCAATGGGAGCGCCAACAACAATGTGGCGACAATAAAATGGGAAGCAAGGGTGCCCATGGGGCCCGTGGCACCGGCGATGAAGGTGAGGTTGGCCACAGTCGCCGCCATGAGCACTTGGAACAGGGTTTTTCTTCGACCGAAGTACCGGCTTTTTCGTATCCCCAGTTGAACCAGCCTGGCGATTCGATGCTCGACCACGACACGGAGGGAGTACTCTTCACGAAATGCAGCGGTGCGCTGGAAATCTCTCGCCTGCCCCATAAGGTCTTCCTGGGGATGCAGGGTAATGGTTCGCCCTGCCTCGCCCTTGACGCACCTGCTCCGCAGGGGACACGCGAAGCACGTTTTGGCGTTGAAAATGAACCGTTTGGTCTTTTGTTTCTTCCCTGTCACACGACAGTTAATCCAAACAACCGAAAAATTGAAACACGCGTGACCTCCTGGACATGTAACGCAGTTATTGTCCGGGTCAATCTTGAAATCCTGTTTGCCGAACTTCCCGGTGCAAGGGGGGCGAGGAACTTTGGCCACGATCTCACGACCGGCCTGGGCCAACTGCTGTCGGACAGCTCCTGTCCCGTACGCACAATCCCCGATGGTCTTTTCCACCTCTTCGCCCATGGCTTGTTCCGAACGCTCCACCACCTCAACAACCTTTTCGCTGTCGTGGGCATTCCCGGGCAGAACATCCACGTCGGTGATCAGCCCTGTCTCCGCGTCAGCCGCCACCACGGCCTTATGACCGTCGAACCGCTGAGCGGAACTCTTTCGCCCATGGCGCATCTCTGGATCGGTCACCGACACAATGCGATCCTTGGCCACCCCCTTGCGGATCTCCGCCTTCCCATCTGGCTTCTCCTTCACGTCCTGAACCAACAGCGTGCACAGCAACTCCGCCGCTAAGGAAATCGATCTACCGATCTCACTGTCCATTCCATGATCGCTCACCGCCCCCTTGGCCACTTGCAGGAGCCTTCTCGCGTCAGCCACAATCCCGGTCAAAAAGGCCTCCCGCGCGTCCTCGTCGCTCCAGTCGAGCTCCGCGGTCCCTTTGATGCTCGAGAAAAAGTACCGCCCCAAATCATGGTTCGTCGCCCAAACAGGGGGGCTTTCGCCTTCGGCCGCGGCCAATGCCCTCACCAGCTTGACGATCCCGTCAGCGAGAAGGTTATAGGTGTCCTTGACCGCTCCCCTTCCCAAAATGGGGTCGTATCGATCACTAACTTCTTCTTCCCCCTCTTCAAAAAGACGCACCGCCTTGCCTCCTCCAAAGAGGAAAGAAAAATCTCCCTCGCCTCACCGTGAAGAATCAACTGCGCGCGGAATAACTGAAAGGTGCTTTTGGCAAAGGGACGATCCTTCATCCCGATCCCCAACGCCACCTTCCACCGCATGTCATAGCGCGCCCGATTGACCGCCTCCTCATGCGAAACCTTGTCGTGAGCCTGCAGAACCAAAGCCGTGGCCAGAAGCCCCGGCGGCACGCTCTTGCGACCGTTATCGGGACAGTACAGCGACGCAAACTGCTCGTCAGGAAACAGCCGATCCCGATTCAACGCCAGAAAACCGTAAAACGTGTCTCGCCCCACAAAATCCAGATAGAGATTGTCTGCGTCAAACAGCCCTCGCTGTGCTGGTCGCTTCCCAACCATGTGATCTCTCCTCCATTTTCGTGTCCGGAGCAATCATACCACTACTTTCTCGACGAGAAAATACTAAAAGACCACTTTTCGGCCGGATCTCTAGAACTCCATCATCTGGAGAAATATGGCCTGGTATGGGATACAGCTTCATGCCTCCAGTGTACCCAGCTATTCGTGCATCCAGGAGTGGGCCGCAGGCGGCGAAGGGAATATTTCCGAGGACCCGCAGTTTGTCGCCCCGGATGGCCCCGACAACGATTATCGTCTCTCCTCCGGTTCCCCCTGCATCGACGGTGGGGTGAACGAAGACTGGATGTGGGGTGCGGTTGACCTCGATGGCAATCCACGGATCCTCTATGGGACATTCTCTCTGATGGTGGACATCGGGGGGTAGGAGTTTGTCTTATTCGGCCCGTACAACGTACTAACTGTGATAGCATACAACAGGAACAATCCTTCGGAGTCTCCTGCGGGAACCACCATAACGATTTCCCCGATAGTGGGCTCAGTCAACAATTGGATATTTTCCGCTTATATGCCGGTTGGCGATTACGATATTTGTGCATCGGCTCCCAATTTTTCCTCGGAAGATAGATCTGCAGAGGTTAGAGTTGAATCTCCCGTCACAGAAGTCATCCTCCTCAGCCCCGACCCCGGTTCTGTTTCTGGCAGGGCCGTAAGTGCAGACGATTCCAGCGATGTCAGCGGCGCGACCGTGCGGCTGGAGGTCACTTCGGGAATTTACATTGGATCAACCTACGACACCGTTACCGATGAAGATGGCACATTCAGTTTCACTGATCTCCCTGCTGCAATCGATTATCAGATCACTGTCTCAAAGACGGGTCACTTCAAGTATCAAGCACCTTTTTCCCTGAAGGCCGGTGAAGCGAAAGACCTCGGTCCCATCTCCATCGTTCCATCCGTAAGCGTCGTCAGAGGTGCGCCGGGATCCTTCACCATCACATGGAAAAGCGTCAGTAGCATGCTCTACAAGGTGTATTAGTGTGATACTGTTGGGGACTGGAATCTCGCCGCTTCGGACATCCAGGCAGCTGCAAGGGGGAAGAACTCCTGGACCGACGATGGGGCATCAGGCACCATTCCGCCACCGAGCGATGCGAGAGTGCGGTTTTACAGAGTCGAAGCGTATTGAATCTCTCCGATTGCCCGGCGTGCAGGGCGTTGCCCCGGCCCAGCTCGCTCATCCTTCCAGCCCCTTTGTGCTCAAACGTGGTGGTTATTACTACCTGTTTCAGCAAATGAATGTTTTCTGTTCCTCAGTGGCGGGTCGCTTTCAGAGATCGTATCGCTGGCATCCTTGCCGGCTGTGTTGCGGGCATCCTGCCCGCAAGTCGGGAAGCGAGACGCTCCCCGGACAGCCGCCAAGATGGCGGCGTTACTCTCCGTGCGGCGTTCAGGCTACAGCCGGGGCATTCATGTGGCCGAACTCAAGTGGGAGAAAAAGACGGCAGAAGAAGTTCAGGCCTGGCGATATACCGAGCTGGCGGACCGATTTGGGATTGACGATTTTAGATTGCGGAATGGGGACCCACGACTCAGCATTGGCGCTACCCCATCAATCGCAAATCTGCAATCCGAAATGGAAAATTGAAAGCAGGACATGAGTGGCCGATTTGGGTTTCTGACGATTCGTTCCTCCACGGGATGTTCCTGATTTCCTGTCATCCTTCGCGTCTTTGCGCCTTTGCGAGAAGTCTTCTTCGTCCTGCAATCCGTGCCAACCCCGCCTGGGCGGGGCAAATCGCAAAGGCGCCTTTTTGCCATACAGCTCCTTTCTTAACAACGGACTGCCTCTCAATCTTCTGTCTTCACCCTTGCTGCACGTAAGGGCCATACTCTGGGGTTTTGGCCTTTCCAGGAGAATCCGCACAGTAAGACGTTTTTGGACTTCCTTGGCCCGCGCTCGTGGATTATGGCGAAGAAATTTGCCCTTCTTTCGTGTCTGCTCGCAGATTATCGCGAAGAAACGCGAGAACGATCTGCCCAAAGGAAGTCAACTGACTGAAGATTCCGTACATTTGATGGCAACAGGAGAGGAGTCCCGGAAGCCCCATCAAGAATGATTGACAAAAGGTCGGCGGCGTGGCAGCGTGTTTACAGGGTGCTTTCTGGTGTCATTTCGCAGATAGAAAGGGAAGAACGAAGGACGCCAGTGTGTTCACTGACGAAACGCCGAGTAATTGAGACAGTGACTGATTCTGTTGTGAACCACAACGGCGCCAGGGCACAGAGGCGCATTCGGCTCTCTCCTCGTGCCTTTGTGCCTTTGTGGTCAGCAGCCCTGTGCGGGATATTTTTGGCGGGCGTGCTCGCCCCGCCTCTGGCTGGCGAGGCCAAAAAGGCAGAAATGCCAGGATTACTTAAGCAGTTCCTTGTCGCGCCTGAGGGCGCGATGGCGGGTGTGGACGAGATCATCTTTGCCTGCCGCCAGTTGAACTACGATCCCCACTGGTACGCCAACTTCGGATATTACGCTGAGAACGCGGATCGAAAAGCGTACCGAGGGATGGGCCAGTTGTGCAAACTCGACCTCAGAACTGTCGAAATGACCGTATTGTTGAACGATCCAGGGGGCACTGTCCGTGATCCCCAGGTACATTACGACGGCAGGAAGATCATCTTCTCGTACCGCAAGGGCGGCTCGGAAAACTTCCATTTGTATGAGATCAATGCCGATGGCACCGGGCTGAAGCAGCTCACCGACGGCCCGTATGAGGACATCGAGCCAACTTACCTGCCTGACGGGGGGATCATATTCTGCTCCAATCGCTGCAATCGCTGGGTGAATTGCTGGCTAACGCAGGTAGCGGTGCTGTATCGGTGTGGTGCCGATGGAAGTAATATCCGCCCGATATCCGGCAACAACGATCATGACAATACTCCCTGGCCGCTACCGGATGGGCGGGTGCTCTATCAACGTTGGGAATACGTTGACCGAAGCCAGGTTCACTATCACCATCTCTGGACAGCCAATCCCGATGGAACGGGGCAAATGGTCTATTACGGGAATCTGCACCCGGGCACGGTGATGATTGATGCGAAACCCATCCCCGGTACAGAAAAGGTGGTGGCGGTGTTTTCCCCGGGGCACGGTCGCAAGGAGCACGATGGTCAGATCACGGTTGTTACGCCCAAGGCTGGACCGGACGAGAAAGCATCCGCGCGACCCATAAGTCGGGGAAGTAATTGCCGCGATCCTTATCCGTTTTCGGAAGATTGCTTCCTTGTGGCTCAAGGCACGAGGTTGCTGGTAATGAATGGTCGCGGGCAAACAGCCGAGATTTACCGGCTGCCGGCAGAACTTGCCCAGGCCGGTGTGCAATGCCATGAACCACGGCCGCTTCAACCAAGACCGCGCGAGCGAGTGGTCCACCCGCGTGTGGACTTGAAGCGGACAACTGGTCGGCTGGTTCTGACGGATGTTTACTACGGGCGGCGGATGGAGGGCGTCAGGCGGGGCGAGATCAAGAAGCTGCTGGTACTGGAAACGCTGCCCATGCCGATCCATTATAGCGGCGGCATGGAGCCGATCAGTTGCGGCGGCACATTCATCCTGGAGCGCATTCTCGGCACAGTGCCCGTTGAGCCGGACGGCTCGGCTTATATGGAAGTACCTGCTATGCGAGGTTTGTTCTTCGTGGCACTGGATGAGAACAATAACTCGGTCAAAAGGATGCAGAGCTTTCTGACGGTGATGCCAGGCGAAACGACCAGTTGTGTCGGCTGCCACGAACACCGCACCAGCACGCCGGTCAACAGAGTCCAAAACCCGCTTCGGGCGTTGGGACGCCCATCAAGTAAGATCAAACCCATTCCGAGGATCCCGGATGTATTTGACTTTCCGCGAGATATCCAACCGATCCTGGACAAGCGCTGCGTCAAGTGCCACGGATACGAAGTAACCAGTGAGGGCGGTCCCCGGGATGGCGGGATCATTCTAAGCGGAGACCACGGTCCGATTTATTCCCATAGCTACTACACGCTGACCCTCACGGGCCAGTTCGCGGATGGGCGCAACCAGCCGAAAAGCAGTCTTCCCCCGAGGTCCATCGGCACCAGCGCGAGCCCTTTGATGAAGAAGTTCGATAGCAGTCATTACGACGCCAAAGCCACACCCCACGAACTGGATATGATTCGCTATTGGATTGAGTCCGGGGCGCCCTATCCCGGGACGTACGCGGCGCCGGGCAGCGGCATGATCGGCGGCTACCATGAGAACCGCCAGGACATCTCCGACCGCCAGTGGCCCAGCACGATTGCGGCTGCCGGAGCCATAAGGAGCCGCTGCGCTCACTGCCATGACAGATTTCTGCCGCTGCCTCTGGCGCTGTCTGACAACCGCAAGGCGCCGCCGTGGCATGATCTGCCGGGCTATGTGCTGCGACACTTAGTGTTCAATCTCACTCGCCCGGAGAAGTCGTTGATTTTGCTGGCGCCGTTGTCGAGCGAAGCCGGGGGGTATGCTCTTTGTAAGCGCACGGGCAAAGCCGGCAAGCCAGAGGCGTCTGTGACGGTCTTCGGCGACACAAAGGACCCGGACTATCAGAGGATTCTGGCCCTTTGCCGAGATGGCAAGAACCGTCTCGATCAGATCAAGCGATTCGACATGCCAGGATTCCGTCCACGACGCTCGTACGTTCGTGAAATGAAAAGGTACGGGATTCTCCCCAAGGATCTTCCTGCAGATGCTGGGATAGATGTCTACGCGACGGACCGAGCATACTGGCGGTCGCTGTGGTGGCGACCTGATGCCCGCCTCTATTCGGGGCAATAGTCCACAAGATTTTCTACGGAGCCCTCTTCTTGACACTGGCCGCGACCACGTTAATCCCCGCCCAACAGGATGGGCTACCCGCAGTCATGGGGATTGTCGTCTCGTTTTTTCTGAGTTCCGCCGGTTACATGCAGAAGCGCCGGAAACGAGATTCAGGCAGGATTATTCTGGGAATCCACTCACGGAATTGTGAAAAAGCCAATCTCCCCCCATTCAGCGACGTGGCCGGTTCACAATACTCTCCAATCGGGTCGCAAGAGTTGTTTGCCCCGGGGAGGGTTCAATTTTGCCGCTTTCCGAGCCGTAGACGGAAGAACTGGGCAGATGCCCCGGTGAGAGGCGGCTGGTACTGCTGCACCCGACCGTTGCCATAAAGGAGTGGAAGGTGCTTCGCACTCCAGGTTTGAAGCGTTTTTGACTGTTCCACCTGATAGGTGAATCCGAGAGCCGATTCCCATTCCATCGCGAGGGATCCCGTGCCGCCACCTGCGCCTAAAACCGGCAGGTGGGGATCAATAAAAAGCGCCGTGGAAAGGGTTGAAGCGCCGGCCGTGTCGGTGATCCTGGCAAGGATCGGCACGGGACCGGGCGCGTCTTTAGCGATGGTCAGGGTTTTTGTGGTGGTCGGGGCAGTGTCAAAAACGCCGTCCCCGTTCAGATCCCATTCAACCTGCAAGCTCGCTCCAGATTGATCGGGATCGGTGGAATCGGAAGCGTCCAGCGTAAACGATTCACCTCGTAACATGACCGGCGGGATGATTCTTACAAACGGCCTGGGAGCCCGATTCGATTTTGCAGAGGCGGTGATTGTGACTTCCTGACTCGCCCTGTTGCCCTCCTGGTCATACACTACAACCGTATAGTTCTTCGGAGATTGCACCTCGAAGTATTCGGTGCGGAACTGCTCCGAAGCATTGTTGCCTGACAATATCACCTCGCCAACCACGTCTCCCTGCCACATCAAGAACGCCGTCCTCAATCCGACATCGTCGGATGCGCTAAACTCGATTGGGAGGAATCCGCCCTGAAGAGATACCGTGCCCTAGGTGGAAACGGACACCGTGGGTCTGGTCGTGTCTGTTCCGCCTACGTTCAAGTAGCGGCTGCCGCTGAAGACCAATGCAGCCACGTGCGACAGGCGTGCGAAGTCGCTGGAATACCGGCCAGGATGTGTGCAGCCTCGAAAGCCTCGAAACCCGTTCCCCATAAGGTTTCCCCGAAAATTGCTATCGTTCCGAAAATCATGCGGCAGGCCGAATGCATGTCCGAGTTCGTGCATTCCTGCACCCAACCAAGAGGAATGTACCGAGCTAAATGTTTCCCCCTCGAACCACGCGAATGAAACATCCTGCTTGAGCAGATATGGCCCGATTTCTGGCAGGACCGTGTTGTGATAGGGGCGGTCATCGGTGATGAACTCGGGCCTGAGCATGGCAAGCCCGTCGCCCCCAAGCATCGCGACACCCGGATCATCGCCCGAGCCCCAGCTTGCGCCCAGTGCAACGCCTCCTTCGACGTCGCCATCTGGTTTCTGGAGATGCGCTTCAACAAACACCAGCCACACCTCGCCGCGCTCCCAAAGAGCCACGCCCGCGCTTGAGACTGCGATTAAGGTACGTCCCCAGATATCTCCGCGAATGTAACTATCCGTCTCCGCAACGTGAATGACGTGCACCTTCGGGGTGACGCCGTCGGGTTCGGTCTCGTAGATAAATGTTTTTTGCCCCTGCCCATGATGCTGCATCTGATCCCGAAGCCAGTTCTGGTAAGTGGGAATGACGTATCGAATTGTGTCCACGCCCCGGGGCTGCTCTGACCGGTTGCTGGGGATGACGTAGCCGACCCGCACATGGGGCTGGCTCACCTTGGTTTCCTTTGGAATCATGGGCACGTTCGGGGAAGCCTGTACCGCCGGCGGCGTCGCAATGTCATCGAGAATTGTCGGGTCCGACATTGGATAAGGATTCAGAAACTGTGAGCAGTGGACATCCTCTCGGTCCGCCACCAAACAGAGGGTGAGAACTATTGTCAATACAAGAGTCTTGATTCTCATCGGATTGTTCTCTTTGTTCTGTTCTTTAGTTTCACGCCTCCCACTGTCTTGCCCACATGGGTTGTCCCACTTTTTGAGTCAATCCCAAGTAAACAGCCGCTGTCGGGAGGCAGAGCGTAGCGGAGCCAAGCGGCAACGGCTCGACTGCCTCGGCGCGGCGCCGATCTCCAGCGTCGTCACCAGATTAGGCGAGTCACCGTATCCGTCGCCCCGACCACTCGAGACCTTGTGCCCTGTTGGTGAGATGCAATCGCGCCAGCGCTGGAACGTGCGGAGCTGGAGAGCGCCCGTCCACGTGGCGAAAAAGGCAGCAACTTGAAACGCGGAAATCTGCCGGCGCTTTTCGTGTGAGGATTTCATGCCCATGTGGTTCGGGCCCTCCATTCCCATACCAATGCTCATGTCTCGTTCTCCAAGCCTATTCCCGCGCATCCGGGTCGTAGGAGCCAGGGAAACTGGCCGAGGCCGCTCCGCCCGCCGTGCTCAGAAACTCGGGGCTATCGCTATTCCGGGGCACAAGACAATCCTTCCTCGTCCTTAGTTTCACAGGAGCTTCTCTTTAGCCGTGATGCGGGCGCTATCGTCTCTCTCTTCTGGGCGTTTCAGGCAACGGTTCCGGACCGGCTTCAGCCTCGCCCTGCTGTTTTCGCCATGCGGCCAGGCGGTCCCGTAGCCGGGTGACGAGTTCCTTGTTGGCTGGATCATCAGCAATGTTCACTGTTTCATAGGGATCAGCCCGCAAGTCATAAAGCTCCTCGGCGGGACGGTGCTGATAGCGGCGGACGATCTGGGCCGCATGTTCGTCGGTCTTTGCCTGTTCAAGCCAACTCTCCCAGTAGTCACGGCCGTCTTGGTCGTTGCCATTTGTAATATGGGTGGTGTAGGTGTTGTCAGGTTTGAGGTTGAGGACGTATTTGTGAGTGCTCGTACGGATACAGCGCATGGGAGAATCATTCATTCGCCCGTCGCGTGTGTGCGTGGCGAAGATCACATCGCGGTGTTTGTCCTTTTTGCCGAGCAGCACGGGAAGGAAGCTGCGGCCGTCAATATCCTGGGGCGGCCTGCCGCCTGCCGCTTCCATGAACGTCGGCAGCAGATCAACAAGACTTACCATGGCATCGGTCTTTGAGCCGGGCCTGATTTTTCCCGGCCAGCGAACCAGCAGCGGCACCTGGATGCCCCCGTCGTACAGGTTCCACTTGGCGAACGGCCATTGCGCGCCCTGGTCCGATGTGTAGGCGAACAGCAGGTTGCCGGCATAGCCGTGCTTTTCCAGCGACGCCATCACCTCACCGAGCCGTTTGTCCATCAAGGTCACATCCGTATAGTACTCTGTCCGCACGCGGCGGGTGACAGGCGTGTCAACGTGCGTGGGAGGGATGTCAATCGCGCTCGCATCGTACTCCTTGTTGGGCGGCCAGTAAACGTGCGGGCTGTGGGAACAGACGATCAGACACAGCGGCCTCTTCTTGTCGTGGGCGGCGAGCAATGTGTCCACGGCCGGCGTGTGCAAGTCCATGTACAACCCTCGCCCCTTGCCAGGCTCACGGCGGTTGGCTCCGGGCAGATATTCAAAAGGAAACGCCTCTCGCGGTTTGACGTGCACTTTCCCGGCTAAGACGACGCGATAGCCCAGCTCCTTGAAATAATGCGGCAGCGTTTTCAGCCCCTCGCGGACGGAAGAGTGATTGCGATGCGCGCCATTGCGGAAGGGCATCCGCCCCGTGTACAGCGCTGACCGGGAAGGCGCGCAGGTCGGCGATGCCGCGAACGCCAGGGTAAACCGCATTGACTCTCTTGCCAAGCGATCTAAATTTGGCGTGCGAACGACCTTGCTGCCGTACGGGCTGCTGTCCAGAACACCATGATCGTCCGACATGAACAGAACAATGTGTGGTCTGTTTATACCGGACATGGTGGCCCGAATTGCCGGCAATCCGTAGAGGCCGATGCCTGCAGCGCCCAATCCGGCTGTTTTGATGAAATCGCGTCTGCTGAATGTAGCCATCTGAGTGCCCTCTCAATTGAAGCGCGTTACCCGACGCGGCAAAAGTCGAGGGAATCTGGGGGCTCCGCCTCGGATTGCCCGGGATCTTTCACATTGGATTTTCATTCGAAAGCTCCGCTGCCTCATGCTGTGTCGAAGTTTCTCGCCTGCTTATGCTTCGCACCGCGGTGCAGTCTCCGTCCCCGCCGCCTCACCAAACCCGCGCCATGTGAGTGTCTGTAATTCGTTCATGCCACCTTCGTCAAGGCCCAGGAGAGAATGCTGTTCGTGACAAGTTGCGGGCGTCGTTGCTCATCGCAGAGATAGTGAATCGGCAGAACGCCTTCCCCCGTCTGTGCGTAGGCTTGCAGCGTCACAGTCTTCTCGCCTTTGAGACTCAGGGGCGTCTTGCCATCATAGACAAGCGACTGATTTGGTTTGAACAATGACAGGTCCTGCAATAGATCAAAGGTCGCGTTCGCGGCCGGGTTCGCTTTCCGAATCAGGAAATCCAGCACGGTCCATTGAGTGACGAGAATGTGTTTTGCACTATAGCCGTAACGGTAGCTGCCGCTGTCAATCTGGATTTGCCCTCTTCTGCATCTACCGGCTTCTCTGATTTCAGAAAGGGGATCGGTGTCCCCTTGTCGTTGGGTGTAATAGAAGCGCACCTTCCATTCCCGGACGGAGATGCCGTCACCCGCATTGCACGTGATTTCCGCTTCTATGAAGTTCTTGACGCCGCCAATTCTTGTGTCCTGGGTGATCTCGTAGGCCACCTCGCCGATCCCCGCCTTACGCTTGATGACAACCTGTCCGACGACAGAGTTGGCAGACATACCTGTTTTCCTGTCGGCGCCGCCCCAGTGAACAATGTCGTAGGTGAGGGTGTAGCTCTTCCTGCCTTGCAGTGGCTCTGCGATCGGGGAGAAGCGCGGCAGATAACCTCGGATAGGCTTGACAGCATGCAACCCGGTCGAAGGGTCTATGCCAGAGCCGCTGTCAGGTTCGGCGCCGAGGAGCGGGAGGCGCCCAGCGGCGACCAATGTGGCAGCAACAGCGCTGGTTTGGAGGAACTGTCTTCTATTGATTCGCAGTGTGTTCATTCGTTCAGGCCCCCGCTTTCACTTTTTCATACCAACGGATGTATGCTTTGTAGAGATTGCCACGGCGGTATCGCGGCGGTCCCGCACGCGGCCTGCCGCTGGCGCGTCTCTGCCGGGCGATCAGTTCGTCAATCCCCGGTGGCTCCGGGTACAGTTCGATCTGCGAGATGTACTCTCGGAAATGGTCACGGTGGCGCTTTCTTACGGCCGCGTACCTCAGGCCATCCGCGAGATCCTTAGTCTCCAGTGGATCGCTTTGGATGTCATAGAGTCTGGTTCTATCTTCATAGATGATGCTCTTGAACTGGGCATCTCGGATGGAGACGGACAAGAGTCCAATCGAGGTCTCGGCGACAACGTAATCGCGCCACGCGATGTCCTTGCTTTCCAGCAGCGGTCGCCAGCTTCGCGCAATTGTCATTTTGGGAAGCGGGGGAGCACCTGCATAGTCGCAGATCGTCGCCGCGATATCCACCCCAGAAACGAGATGCTCGGTATCGAGGACGCCCTGTTTCACCTTGCCCGGCCAGGAGACTATGGCAGGGACGCGGGCTGCTTCTTCCTCGAGAAAGCCCTTGCTGACTTTAGAGTGGAACCCCAGCCCGTCGCCGTGGTCGGAAGTGAAAATGAACAGGGTGTTCTCCGCGTACTGAGAGTTGCGGACGGCGTCGTAGATGCGGCCGACCTCGTGGTCGAGCATCTCAACCATGCGATAGTAGCTGTAAATGTAGTATCGCCAATCCTGGTGGCTCCAGTTCCGAATCTGCGGCATGCCAGTGGTTTTATATCCGTAGTCGAAATTCTGCGGCAGAGGAGGCAGTTTGTCCCGGATTTTCGGGGCGAAAGCGTATTTGCCCGGGCCGCCATGACTCGTCGCGGGGAAGCAGCAATCATGAGGGTCCAGAAGCCCAACAGACAGGAAAAACGGCTGGTCACCTGTACGGTTCCTCAAGTACGCCACGGCGGAGCGCGCCACAGTGGAGTCGCCGAGTTCTCCGTGGCCCGAGCCACGGTGCAGAACCTTGAAACTCCCGGCCACGTCGCGCCCACTGACGTGCCACTTCCCTGTGTAGACCGTCTCGTAGCCGTGTCTTCGCAACCACTGGCCGAGGTCGGGTAGTCTGGGATCAATTGGATAACCGTTGACCACCACGCCGTGCTCTTTGGACATGCGACCGGTAAACCAGCTTGCCCTCGAAGGGCAGCACTGAGGCATGGCGCAATACGATTCCACGAAGGAGTAGCCTTCACGCACCATTCTATCCAGGTTGGGAGTATGGACGTATTTGCATCCATATACAGAGATGGCCTTATGGTGCAATTGATCGCCGTGAACAAACACGATGTTAGGCTTCCGCATCCTCAGCTCCTCTGTTGGTGAATCTCTCTGTCGTCTCAGCGGCCGATCGCGGGAGCGGGTGGGAGAATCGAGAGGCTGCCTTCGAAGACGCGAGTGGTTTGATCCGTTAGAAATCAGCGTCGTTGCTTGGACAGGGTCCGGTTTCACATGCCGCGCTGGGCCGCGCGCGTCGAGGCTGTTCGGCATTGTCCGATTTTGTCGCAAACTCGATCCTGAACGAGTACGCGTTCTCGCACGGCTTCTTCGAGGGCATCCGCATCTTCAGTCCTTCGTCGTTGCGCGACCACTCCAACTCACCATCGCAGCCCAGAAGCGTGATCTTCGCGATCTTCCCCAACTCCTCTTTCGCTGGCAGCGATTTGATGGCGACCGTTGCTCCATCCCCTGGCCAGCCGAGGGCGATGGCGTAGAGGACGTTGCCTTTGGTGGTGAATCTTATGTCCTGCGGACTGAAAGGTTTTGTCCGTTCTTTGAAATAGCCTTCCGGCACAGGGGTCGGGCCCTCACCGTAGGTCTTCCAGGGCCGGGTCCCGTAAATAGCCTCGCCGTTGACATCCATCCATTTGCCCAACTCGACGAGAATCCTTTCAGCTTCGACATCCAGGGTGCCGTCGGGCTTCGGCGGTACGTTCAGCAGCAAATTGCCATTCTTACTGACGATATCCACAAAGCTGTGTACGATGGCGTCAACCGATTTGTACCTTGCCCCCGTTATGTAATACCACGGGCCGATGGAGGTGTCGTTCTGCCACGGGTCATCTCGGATTCCGCTCAACATGCCCCGTTCCAGGTCCAACACACACATGCCATCCTGATATTCGCCGTGATGCCCATCACCGATGTTTTTGATGTTGAATACGGCTTCCAATTTGCCGCCGTGCCACTTCATGTTCTGATTGAAGTAGTATGCTACCATCCGCCGGCCGACTTCTCCGAAAGGTACACCGCCGTCGAAGTAAACCAGATCGGGCTGATACTTGTCCACGAGGTCTTCGACGCGCCTGTACCAGTTCTGCTTCCACGCCTCGGGCGGATTGCTTGGGTAACGATAACTCGTGTCATCGTGTTTTTCGTGATAAAGGTCCGCGTACTTCGGGTCGTTCCCATCGTAGGGAATATCCGCGTAAGGGCCGCTCTTGTCGCTGCCCTTGCTGGTGTTGAACCAACTGTAGCTGCGGGCCAGGTGGGCGGAAACGCCGAATCGCAGGCCATGTCGTAACGTAGCCTCCCGCCACAGGGCGATGATGTCTTTCTTCGGGCCCATGTTGACCGCGTTCCAATGGTGGTGCTTCGAGTCCCACAGGTCGAAGTTGTCGTGATGGACGGCCACGGGAACCACGTACTTCGCTCCGGCCTGCTTATAGAGGCGCACCAGCCGGTCCGGATCGAACTTCTCAGCTTTCCACAGGGCGATGATGTCCTTGTAGCCAAACTTGGAGGGATGCCCGTAAGTCTTGACGTGGTGCTTGTATGTTCGATGCCCCTCGATGTACATATTGCGACCGTACCAACTGTCCACGCCGGGCACGGAACACGGCCCCCAGTGCATGAAGATGCCCAGTTTGGCATCGCGGAACCACTCGGGGCACTCGTATTGCTGCAGCGATTGCCAGGTCGGCTCGAATTCCTGGCCATTGAGCGGTGCGGTACTCGCCGTCAATGTGATCAAGGCCACAACTGACGAGACGCGTTTTGGATTGCGCATTTAAGATGCTCCTTTTCGGCTTCTCCTTCCCAGACCTCGAGACCCCGCGCCCCAAGTCCAGTGGCCAAGCCTTTTCTTTAGAGCCGCAACGCCAGGTGCTCCCACGCCTGTGCTCTCGTAAGTTCCTCGTACTCCAACTCTGGTCTTGTTCCTGAAGAGAACGAATGGCATCATTACGCGCAGCGGCACAAATTGCAACAACTCCTGGAAGTGCTGATGCCCAATTGTACCTCAATAGAAACGAAGAGATGAAGGCAGAAAATACAAAATGGGATGGATAATTGTCGCACGCTTATGGGAGTGTTCATAAAATGGTCAGAAGCTGCTATTGTTGCTCTGGCCATAAGGAAATGAAGCACGGTCAACAGTGCATCGGGAAAACTCCAACTTTTGGTTCAACGGGACAGGTCTAACGGTAGGCAAATGTCAATGGGCTCGCGGAGAAGATGTGTCGGGTTGTAGGGAAAATGAGCGGGTTAGCTCTGGTTTGGCTGGCGGGTGTTGCTATGGCAGCGGCCGGGCGCCTGGAAATCTGCCCTGAGCACCCTTACTACTTCCGCGACGGCAACCGACACGTGGTTCTGGTCGGTGTTTCCGACCGCTCTTTGTTCACTATCTGGGAGAACGAGAAGGGCTTTTCATGGCGAACCTATCTCGATGATCTCGCGGCTCACCACCTCAACTATGTGCGACAGGATGTGTGCAGTTGGGGTGGACTGTTGGCGCCGCTGAAGTATCCAGCCCAACTTTCCAACCTTGCCTGGCCCTTTGCCCGCACAGGGCCGGGAACGGCGATAGATGGCAAGCCGAAGTTCGACCTGAGTAAGTTCGATCAATCATATTTCGACGAGCGGCTCAAGCCCTTTTTGCGGGAGGCAGCGAAGCGAGGTATCTACGTGGAGCTGACTCTGTTTGAAGACTTCAAGCGGCGTGATTTCCCCGAGAGCCTCTACGCCGAGCAGAACAACATCAATCGGCTCGGCCTGCGACAGGGCGCGGCGACGTCCGATTCAGCCCTGGATAATCCACGTCTAATGGCCCTTCAACACGCCTACATTGACAAGGTGCTTGCGGAGACCGCAGAGTCCGGGCACGTCATCGTCGAAATAGCGAACGAAACCGGCAGCAGGATGTGGGTGGCACATCTCATTGAGTACATCCATCACCACCCATCGCACCCTGGCCGTCTTGTCTCGGCTGGCGAGAAGACCACTTCTTTCGATCCCCGACGCGGCGAGAACGACATCATCATCAAGCATCGCGGTGGGGGAGGCCTGTACGCAACTGACACCGATGTACGCAACCACCATGCCGCCCTGCTTCGATTCCGCGTCGGCAAACCCGTCAGTCATAACGAGTATTTCCTATTCGCGAACCGCAGCACGGATGATGTCAACTTCCCCCGTAAGATGATGTGGGCCGACTTCACCGCGGGCGGGCATTCCAATTTCTACGATTTCGCCTTCTGGCGCGGCACGGGGCGCACCCTCGATGATGGCCGAGCATCCTGCTCGCCACCCCGAGAGATCCTCCGCGGCGGGCAGTACCTTCTGGACTTCCTCACTGACAACGGGGTCAAATTCTGGGCGATGGCCCCACACGATGAGTTAGCCACGGTCGTGGGAGGGGGCAAAGCTTTCATCTTCACCCTCGCCCAGCCTGGCGAAGAGTACATCTGCTACATCCTCGGCGACGGCCCGGTGACTGTCTCCCTGCGGCTGACAAAAGGCCTTTTCACTGCCCGCTGGTATGACCCCAAGCGCGGCCGGTTCTTCGTCCCGCCACAGCGATTGCAGGGCGGAGATAGGTGTATCCTCCCTTCACCAGCTTTCGAGCAAGACGCTGCACTGGTTGTGCGGTTGAATCAAGCTTTTCTCGTCGAGACTCGGCGGCACAGGCGAGAATTTGTGACCATTTGTGACTATCTTTTCACTCGGCTCCAGAAGTTCCAGAGATTCCCGCATACCGTCTTCGTGACTGTGAGTGTACCCCTGAGTAATCACCAAGCTGGAGTGTTGCGCGAGCCTTCGTACCCTGTCGAGAGGAGCGCCGGCCTCTGCCAGTCGTGTGATAAACGTGTGTCGCAAGTCGTGGAAGCGTATGGTTTCAGGAAGCCCCGCCGCCTTCAAGGCACGCTTGAAAGCCGGATAGACTTGGTAGGGGTTCAGCTCCCCGAAGCAATACTTAGTGTCGCGGGAGAGCGATCTGAGAACGCGAATGGCGGTGGTTCCCAGCGGCAGGGTATGGTCTTTCTTGGACTTGTTGATCTCCGCCGGTAGGAAAACCCGCTTCTTCAGAAGATCAAGATATTCCCACTTCAGGGCGAGGACTTGGCCGCGACGGAAGCCTGTCTGCAGGGCAAAAAGCAGAACCGGCTTCAGGAACGGTTCAGCGGCCTCGAGGAGCCGCGCTTCCTCGTGTCGAGTGAGGATGTGCCACCTGTTGTTCTTCTCGTGGGAGAACGTCTCAGGGAGAACAGGGTTCTCGTTGTGGCGCTTCCATTTGATCGCCATGTTGAACAGGTGTCGCAAGACGGCCAACTCCCGGTCTATCGTCCCCTTTGCCTTGCCGTTCGACAGTCTTGCCGCCTTGTAGGCTTCAACATCGCCGGGGGTGATCTGTGATAGCGGTCGGTTCCCAAAGAACCGGACCATGTGCTTCAGGATAACCTGGTCGCGTTCCCAGCTTCGTTTCCGGCCCCGCTGCCACTGGAAATACTCCTCTGCAAAGTCCTGGAAGCCAGGAGAGGACTCCGGAGCGGCGATGTTCAAGAGTCCCCTTCTGGCATCCGTCCTGACGGCTTCCAACGCCTTCTGTGCTTCCGTCCTGGTCTTGAACCCCGCAACACGCTTCCGCACGCCGTTGACGTAGAAGTCTATGCTGTAGGTCGTGGCTCGTTTGCCTTTCCTTGCGTAGACGCCCATGACTCACTCTCCTTTCAGAAGTATTCAGGCAGTTCCACTGGTGTGATGGAATTGCAACGCTTGGGGGTTTTACGAAGGCTCAATATGGTGCTGTCTGACCACTCGACATTCCCCTGCTTCACAATTTCGGCCCTCCTTACCAGCATATCCGTGATGATTTCAATGGTCGGGCCGAGCACCATGGCACATATGAAGTCTTGCTTTGTATCCTTTTCATGTATGACCCTTATCACTTCCCCATCGTGTTCCCAGTTTTCCCATCGTTGCCGAGACTTATCCCTGTCCTGGTCGTTCCTATACCCGAACATAGCACTAACCCTTTTCATATTGCAGCTCCTTTCACCCGGACTTGGGCTCCTCTGCCCTGGCTTTCACATTGTACCGCAGCGAAAGAGTGTGCAACTCCCCGTTGTGGTATTCTATCAGCAACGAACCTCGCGTGCCATAGGAGTGAGCCTTCACATCCTCAATCCTCGGCAGAATCTCCGCCCGCTCTTCGTCTGTCAGGGTCGTTTCTGGCATCTGTTTTTCTCTGTTCTGCCTGTTTTAGAAACAGGCCCCTCGCGCGTGCTCGGATTCCTTCGTGAGTGCGAGAGAAAAAGGAAGTAATGGCAACGTTGCCGATGCTTCCCCCTGCGACCTTCGCATGAGGGTGCGCCCAGAACACAGGCAAGTCATTCTGTGCTATCCTAATGGGAGCGGCGCCGCCCGGCGGGGAGGTTTCCGGGAGTCCAGACGGCGCCGCCGCTGGGAGTCTCAGTCCTCCTTTGCTCCGGGGAGGGTCGGTTCGGGTTTGGCCTCGACCTTCTCAGGATACTCTGGGCCCACCACCTTCCTGATGATTGCTATGGCGTCCCTCAGAGGCTCCCACGTTCTGTCAAAGAAACGCTTCTGAATCCTCACGAGCCTGTCGGAAAACTCGTGATCCAGCGGCCCGATGCTACTGTGATCGTTTACTTCCTCAAGCAAACAATCTAAGAAATGGATAGCATCGCACACGCTGTAAACTTCCGGGGGGGCTCCCCAAACACTACTGAGTTCCATGATGCACCTCCTGCGCTCTGACCTGAATAGGGGGATATGCAGAACTCAATCCTCTTCCTTACTTTCCTCGAGTTCCTCGGCAACTGTCGCGTCGGCTTCCTCGCCAGCTTCCTCGGCTCGGATGTCCTCTTCCGTCAGGATCTTCCATCGCAAGCAGGCGTATTTCCAACTGCTTGTCCGTTCTCCGTCGACACCTATTTCATCAGAGGGCTCGCACACCTCATTTCCCCATTCATCTACGATGCTGTATTCGGCTTGCATCATACCGCTGCTTGAGGCACCTTCCACTTCGTACAGCTGGTATCCTTTTGCTTCTCTTACGAATCTCCTTTCCATCTTTCACTCCTCCTTTCTGCTTCGTTGGTCCCGTTGCTACTCAGGTCAGAGCACAAAAAAGCCCAGAGGATGAAAACCTGACGGATCAGGAATGGGCACCGTCGCCGGCACCCGCCTCTGGGCAGTTCTTGTTTGCGCATAAAATTGTCCGCCGAGGTTTTCATGCTGGTATTCTACCGCGCCACAGGATGTTGTCAAGACTTTTTTCGGCTCAATTTTCAATCGGCACCGGAGCACGTTCATACCCCCATGACTCAAGCAGCCCGAAGAGGTGTCCGTTCCCATGCTCAACAAGAACGGGGCGCCATCGCCTTCTGTCCGGGTGAACCATCAGGATGTTGCGTTTGCCGGAAGGAATGTACGTCCTGGCGCGGGTGTTACTCACGCCCGCCTCTACCCCTTCAGGGGTGTTACACCGCTCGTGGGCGCCCTTGTCCTGCCCCTCGTTGAAGAGAATCCCCAACTGGTCAGGATATGGACTGTGGCTCTCCCTGGCAGGCTCGTCTATCTCACGAGCAACCCGCCGTTTCTTCCCCCGCCAGTGTCGCATGTACCGCTTCATTTGCTCTTTGCTTCGCTGCTTCATTTGCCGAAAATCCCGCCCTCAACAACCTTGAACTGAGGCTCGCCGACCCGGGAGCCAACGAGGTGCATCCCGTCGGCCTTCGGATAGACCTTGTTTCGCTCCATGCAGGCGTCCAGGTCGTGAACGTCAAAGAGCACTCGGCGACCCAGCTTCACGAAGGGAATCTCCCGACGGTGAACCTTGTTGTACAAAGTTCCGACGGTGCTCTTGATGTAGGCCGCAGCTTCAGTTATGTCGAGCCAACGCTTCTGAGGCGAGAAAAGGCGACCGGCGACACTTCCGCCAGGTCTTTTCTCTTGTGCTTTGTGGTTCGCCTCAGTCCGTTGCATGCTCACGCTCCATGTGGTCAACAATGGTCACGAGGAAATTAGTCTCGCGTTGTAACTCTCTGTTATCACGTGCTCCAAGTGCGGTCGCAATGGCATATTAACTGCCATATCCTTACTCCCTAGCAGCCTTAAAGACCTCTCTCGCCCGAACGTGCAGGCGTTGCCAGCGGCTCAGAGCCTCCCGAAACATCGCCGCGTTCGCGCGTCCTTCGCGCCCCAAACTCCAAACGCGATTCAGTTCGTCTTCGGCCTGTCTCAGGTCCCGCTGCAAGCCCAGATGATGCTCGCGGACATAATCATCCGTGCCGCGAATGTACCGCCGGTTGAGATCGTCAGCGACCTTCCGGAACATCTCCGTGAAGGCATCCGGCTCTTGAGATGTCTCTTCGATTCTCAGTTGTTGTGCGGTTGCTGTCGCCATCGGTTTCGTTCTCTCACAGCCCTTTAGAACGGTCCACTGTCGGGGACCTTCCGCCTCATCTCTGTAGAGGCTTCCTTCGCGGCTCTTAACTCCTCGATTGGGACCCAATCCTCGACGTTGGCAACTTCATTTGCCAGCCTTTCCAAGGAATCAGAAAGTTCTCTCAGGTCTTTAGCACGTTCCCTCATTTGCTGTGCCGCCCCGCTGGGTCCCGCTTCCACACATTCAGGGCAGACGTCGCCTATGCTCACCTCATCATCGTACAGCCATACAGCCACACATCGCTCCGGCTGCTGCCCCTGGTGACAACCACAAAGCACGCAGGGATGAGGAAGGTAGACAGTGTGCATCTCCACATTAGTTGTCAGCATCGCTCTTTCCTTTCGTTCGTTGCTGTGCTCATTTGACTACACGCTTTTTGTTGCTTCCGAAGAATGCAGCACACCTTCCCGCGTCTCTGCCGTTCCGAAGCGGAAAAGCGGCGCATCGAAGAAGACCGGTGTCCAGTACAGGAGCTCTCCCGAACGGTTTTTTGCAATGGTGAGCTTGAACTGACGCTCACCGCCTTCAGCGCTCTCCAGTTGGACAAGAATCACGGCATTGGCAGCTTGCTCGATGCTCGATGAATCTTTCAGTAGATGAAGGCGAGGGATGGGTTCGCTATCGCCTTCCGGCTTGCGAAGCTGACTGAGTAGGACAATCGCGATCCCCGTCCGGTGAGCCAGTCTGGCCAACCCGTGCATAAGGTCTTCCACAGCCTCATACCGCCGCTGTGATCGCTTGCTGTCACCGCGGACCAACTGAAGATAGTCCAGGAACATAAGCTTCGGGCGGTACATCTCGACAGCATTCTCGATCCCTGAGAGCCGCAGGGATACGTCATCAATGACAACGAAGGGCAACTCTGCATTGGACTCGCAGAACGTCTTGAGTTTTTCCTGGTCATCTTCAGGAAGCTTCCCGTTCCCACCGCGAAGCCGAGACGCGGGGATGCCAAGCTCTTGACTGAAAAACCGGTGAATCAAAGCGCCTTCGCGCATCTCATAGGAAAGGAAAAGGCATTTGTGGCCAAGGGCAAGATTCGTTCGCGCTACCCACAGAGCGAAGGAAGTCTTACCATGTCCAGGAAATCCCCCCACAACAACAAGCTCACCTGGAAGCATGCCACCTGAGAACGCCTTGTCGAGAACAGTCACACCAAAAGGATAATGAGCTTTGGGGTCGGCCTGTTCTTCAATAAGCTCGAGCGCGCTGGCAAATGCTTTGGCGAGATCAAACCTCTCCTGCTTCGTTCCCTCAGCTTCCTCTACTAACCGCCGAAGCTCAGCCGAGAAGTTCTCAAGGACCTCTCTGGCGTCGGCCCTACTGTCGAAATCCCGACTCGCGTCACCACAGATAGCCTGAAACTCTCGCAGGATCGCGGTGTGCCGGACTCTCTCGGCGTAGACGTGAGCATGTGCCGACGTGGGTACGGAGTCATCCAGCTTCAGGAGAAAGTCGTGGTCAAATTTCCCGTCCCCGCTGGCTTCCCAATGGTGAGAGACGATAGCAAGGTCAACGTCGCTGCCTTTGCCATTCAAATCTTCTATGATCTGAAAGACTGTGCGACCTCGAGGATCCGTGAAGTCGGTTTCCTTCACATGAGCAAGCCCATACTTCAACGCCTCCTTGCTCAATAGCATCGAGCCGAGAAGGGCGAGTTCGCATTGGTCCGGGGCAAGTTCTGTCTTTACGGCCATGGCTCCGATTCCTTCCTACTTTCGCGAGCGCTTCGCGAATTTCCCTTCACTTCTCTTCTCTTCACTTCTCTTGTTGGAGAGTCATTCGCGTCTCTCTCGCGAGTGGCTCGCGAAATTCTCGCGAGTAGGTTGCGATCTGGATGTGGGGGAATTCGGGAAGGAGTTGGGTGGTCAAGCTTCTGATGATGGATTCCGTGAAGCTGTATATACTTGCGCCCGTTGACCTCGTAAAGATACAGAAGGTTTACATCTTCAAGCTTTTTTAGGTCTTGCTCAATTGTCCGCCGACTCACTCGATCAAATGGGAACACGTCACTTTTGATAAGATCGGGTTCGGCATGGAGCCGACCGGCGTCGTCTTGGAACGAAATTAAACCCACGAAGAGGTTCTTTTGACGCCAACTCAGGCCGGAATTGAACTTTTCTGACCGCCAAAGCGATGATTCTATGCTTCTTTTGCGCGCCATTTTTGCATCTCCATGTTACATTCCATTTCCATTTCTCCGGTTCTTGAAGCGGAAGATTAACCCCTTGAGTGTGCCCATTTCCAGGACAAGGCTCAGGGCGTCCGTAGTGGCCTTTCTATTCAAATAGTCGCGAGCAAGGTCCTGCCCCTCGCGTTCACTCAAGCAGAACACGAATTCGACTCTGTTTGCATCATCGCTTGCGAGTTGGAGTCGGTGGAGGGAATAGCCTCGGCTCTTTAGGTAGGAAGCTAATCCGAGGTCTGAAGTGCTGAAACTGTCTGATTGTTCGCGATCTGTCATCTTCATTTCAATCGTCATCCTATATCCGCATCTTATCGTCCCGCCCGACCCAGGCCGCCACATGGAACGAACCCAGGCCGGACGCGGACGTCAACTAAGTTCTATCTATCGCTTCTGCATTGCGCGTCCCTATGGTCACGGAATGGTCAGAAAAAGCCTTTTTCAGTCCTGTTTCTCGTCGAGAAAATGGACGGGATCAACTGCATAAACACTGCCATATCGTTATCCGCTCAAGGCTCTTGACTTCCATCTCCATTCCCATCATCATCGCCGCCTATGCTCGACATGCCAGGCATGGTGACCCTGTCCATGTCTCGCACCGTTCGCAAAAGCTCGGCGTGGAATCCTGCTACACTAAGATCCGCACGGATTTGCCTCGGAAGCAACGATGTGAGCGTTCTCAGAAGGTTGCCCGGCTCCTTGATCGCGGCCTTTGCCATCAACATCATAACGAAGGTCTTAATACACGTCCGCCTGTCCACCTTGCCCAGCTTCTTCTTCTCGATCTCTGCGCCGAGGTCTGCAATCCCGTCGAGGATAGCTGACCGCAGTTCGTGGTACTTGTCCTTGCTTCCCTTCGGTCTACCTTCCGGATGCCCGGATTGTCCCTGTTCAAATCTCATTATTTTCCTGTTCTTCCCTGTTGTTTGCAGGAGCAACCCTCTTCAAGAAATCCGTTTGCCTTCCTTGTAGATTGCGGAGCAGCTAAATCGCGCCCCGCCGTGAAAACGCTCCTCGCCCCGCTCTGCCCCGGAGGGGAGCAGCATCCGCCAGGCGCCCCGCCCAAAAGTTTCCTCACACTTTTCACAGATCAAAACAAGCTCCGCCTGCTGGGCGATTTGGAGTTCTGGACCGTTAACATCCGGCGGCACCGTTACGGTGTGGGGTCCCCACAGGATGATTTCGATTCTCTCGACGTCGTGCCCCAGGGGACATTCAGCCACCAGCTCAACAGGCTGCCGTGTCTTTTTCTCCGGCTGTTCTCCCGCGACCTTCTCTTGTGTTGCCATTCTCTCTGCCATCATTTTCTCCTTCACGTTGTAAGTTCTGCTTGGTTTCTTAAAAGCACCCTGGGCGAGGCTGGACTCCGGGGAAAATCCAGAAAACCCGTTGGAGGACCTCGCCCCAGGGCACTGCATTTCCTATGCTTTGCCGTATGCCCTCGCCGCCCCTGGCTATTCTGCTTCGTTAAGAGTTTAGTTGAGGCCCCCGGGCGGGTGGACTGGAAAACACTCAAGGTTCCACAACATCGAGCAAGAGGGAAAAGGCGAACCCCTCGCACGCCCGATGCCAAAGGAGAAACCCCGCCCAGGGGACCTTCTTATGCTCACGTGACGAAGGTTCTGCCATAAGCCCTCGCTCTCCGTTCCTCAACCTCCTTATTCCGGTGGGCGACGATCTCACCCCGAGCCCGCTTCTTGCGATCCTCAATGTCCGGGTCAAGGCGAACGCGAGAGGCTGCCAGCGTAGCTTGTTCAGCCTCGTCTTTCTCTCGGGCGAGCCTCTTGATCGTCTCCTTCAATGTTGCCAGTTTCAGGCTTCGAGAAAGCCATGCGTCTCGCAGGACCTCAACCGCTTGCTCATCGGTCAGCTCATCATCAACTGCCAGCTCATCCAGTCCAAGTGACTCGCCAAGCTGCTGCCAGCTAAACGTCCGCTTACCCTGAAGCTCTTTGACCACAGCGGTCAGCACACCGACCGCGTTCTGCTCATTCAGTTCGATTTGCGGATTCAGTCCGAGAGCTTTTTGTAGTGCTTGCCAGTCCATCATTCCTTCCCTTCTTTTTCGGGGTTTCAGTTTGATCCTTCTATGGCCCGTAAACTGCCACCGAAGTAGTAGTCTTGGTGATCGCCTTCTCGACACCCTCCAGTTTCTTCTCAACCCGCTTGCTACTGGCGGTGCCGTCTTCGGTCGCCTTCGCTATCCGCTTCTGATAACCGATCTCCGCACTCGGCCCCGCAACTGCCACCTGAATCTCGCGGTGCAGCTCCTCAAGGCCGACGAACCGCGCTCGACCACGTTCGGCGAGTCTGCCGCGCTGGTCTCCCAACCCGGTCGGCTTCCCCTGGGCTGCCAACTCGGCTTCCCTGCGTTGCCCGGCAGACCAGGGCAAGGGAGTGAGCGGCATAGTAAGAAAAGGCAATGCGCCCAACAAGTCAGGAAGGCGCTTGCCAGCTTCTTTTAGCCAATCTGCTACTATCGGCGCGGATAACGACTGCACCCATGCCTTATAAGCAGCCACCTTAAATCGTTCCGGCAAAGCCTTCACGACAACCTCAGGTCGGTAGTAGAGCGTTAGAGCCTTTTGCAGAAAGGACATCTGTTTTCGGGCGTTCTTCTCGGCGTATTTCGCGATTTCCGGGAACTGCTTTTCCGCGTATTCGTACATCCAGTCATACATCTTTCCGTACTTGGTTTCCGTGACAGGGAAGCTCGGCTTACTGGCCAAATATCGAAGGTCATCCAGGCGCTTGCCCGTCCATATCGCAGCATGTCCGATACCCTTGATCGCTTCCGCGACGTCCTCTGCCCATTTCTCCGCCTCGTCTGACTGTGCCCATTCAGTCATCTTGACGGTCCACTCTCGGACTATCGGCAGAAGTTTGTTTCCCATGATCTCTTTCAGATCATCCAGGGCGTTTTTGAGTGCTCTCACTTGCCCGATATAAGTGTCTCGCAAAGTCTTAGCGGACCCTTTGAAGTTCTTGTCGAGCTCAACGAGGATCGCGTTGAAGTCCTTGCTTTTCTTGACGGAATCAGAGATGACAACACCGTACCGGGAGAGCACACCGACCTGTCCGGTGACACCCTTTCCAACCGCAATGGCGATCTGTTGAAGGTCGGCTTCAGCGCCGCTCAGTTTCTCGGTGGCCGCCGCCATGTCCAGGACGCGGAGAATCACCTGCTTGATTTGTTTCTCATTCAACTGAAAGGTGGCCAGCATCGCCATCGCGGACTTGATCTCTTCATCCGAATAACCTGTCAGTGTTTGTAGGCGGTCTGCATACTGGATGAGTTCTTTCGCCCCACTCTTGCTCGCGGTCTTGACGTTCGCAAGCTGGGCTGTCAGCATCATATTTGCCCGCTCCGCCTCAGCCGCCGCCTTGACCGCAGTTCTCCCCACGACAACTGCAAAGCCGGCGATCGTTGCACCGGCTACAGTTCCCACTTTGAACAATGCTCTACTGACCGCGGCAACCTTCTTCATCCGGGCGCCCACATTCCCCATTGTCCGTTGCACACGAGCGGCTACCTGTTGCAGTTTCCGGTCATCAGCGGTTATGTCTATGTTCGCTTTCCCTGCTCTTCCCATTTCCTATCTCCCTTGAAATCCGAGCAACTTCAAAAACCAATAGCGAGCGGAAGGGCGCTTCTTCGTCAGTTTGCGGAGCCGCCTTGAAACCTTCTTGCTCGTGATCGCCTTAGTAATCGCGTCGAACTTCTCGTCTATCATTTCGATTGCGCCCGGGTCGCCCATGATGTCAAACACTTGTTCCTTTGTAATGTCGGGATGCTCATGCCGCAACGAGAGCCAGAAGAAATGGGCGATCACACTGATGTCGCCTTCCATAATCTGTTCTGTCTCCGCACAACCGAGGGTCAATCTCGCCGCCTCTTTTATGCTGTTGGACAATACTTCTACTTGAACGGCCACGCACTCGCCCTCGACGCCCTTCTTGGCCAGGTCAATAAATCGGTGCTGAAGCCACGTCTGCAACTCAGCGTTATCGGCAGTCGTCAACTGCGAAAAAGCGTATCGCTCGCCCTTGACAAGAACTTCGAGCGGAGATGCTGTCGCTTTGTGAATTTTAGGCATCATAGTCTCCTTTGGTCACGTGATGTCATAAGTCCTTGCTATCGCGGTTCTGAAATCGCATGTCGAGTGCCAAGATGTTTTCTTGCCTCCCTGACACTCATATTTCAGCCGTCTTCTTTTCGTCCCGCCCTGCGGGGCCTCTACCCCTATTGATCTCAAAGCCCTCCCGGACCAATTTCCGCATGGCTGCGCTTCGCGATAGACCCCAACGCTCAGTTAAGACATCAAGCATCTTCTGGGTCCCGGCATCGGGTCGAAACGGAATAGGTTCTAAATAGACAGCCATCGGATTCCTTCCTTTGTTCTACCTGGGTTGTTGTGTACAGGAACCTTTACAGAACATCGCCTTTTTTGGTAACATACCCCCAACGGTATACGGTAATCCCGAACTGAATCAAAATGTGGCATGTCACCGTCGGGGCGCACAGGGCCATAGTATTGACTTGCAAAAGGGAAAAACGTTGAGAGTAGACCAAAAGAAATTACTGCGGCACGGGCTTGCTCTCGCGCGGATGGTTGACTATCTGGTAAATCATCCGGATGAGTGGGGCGCGGAACATCCTCGTGAGAAATCTATCTTGTTGAAAGCAGCAGATTTCCTTTTCCCCTTTGCCCCGCGCTGCTGGGAACAACAGACTTTCGCTGAATTGCTGGACGTGAGCCGAGAGACAGTCCGCCGTTGGGCGAAAGCCGGCCTTCTCCCTCCCAACGGGGCGTCAAAACGCTATCCGGTCAGATTCGGACGGGCCAACATCGCAACATTGAGGCGCTATGATTGGATTCAAAGACGTAAGCTCACCCCTGAAGGACAGAAGAAGCTGCGCCTTCTGCGTCGCCAGAAGCCTCATCTATTCCGTTTCCCTGCTTGGGTGAAAGCCACAGGGCGAAAAAAGCATCCTCTTTTGCGAGCATGGGAGCGGACGTATTTAGCTTGGATCTTAGGCTGGCGTTTCAGGGAACAAGCTATCTTGGCAAACATGACCCCTGAAGATTCGGTTCGCTCTATATATGGTGATGATGGAGTTGGCAGTCAGGACCTATGGACAAAGTTGATAAACCTTTACACCTCCTGGTCAGCCGATGAACGCCAACTCTTTGAGTGGGTCTTGTCCTGGAAATCTGCTGGAGTCAAAGTAGGGTCCAAGCGTTTCCTTCTATCGTTGCAGGGGAGATACTATCCAGAGCATTCCCTGGATAACCTCAAGAAAAAGTTGCAGAAGATCAATAGATTCTTCGAGTTAGAATCACTGCCGGAGAGGAAATCAGATAGCGTGCTCGACGTCCTTAAGCCGATCCCCTGAAAGCATCTGTCGCTGGCTGACTCTTACTAACCTTCCCGGTTGAGGAATCCCCGTTCTCAGACCTTTGAATCAGGGTCGCTCCCCGCTATCCTTTGTCTGCCGCTTGACGCGCCGTCTTCTTCTTCGCTCCAGAGTTGCTTTTCCCTTATCTGTGATTCTGTGCCAAGGCGGGCTTGCGAGTAGAGGAGGTTCCGTTTCCTCTATCTCCCCCAACGCAGTAAGCTTCTCGATTGTCACACGTGCCCTGTGAGGGTTGAAATGCATTCTTGTCTCCAGGTACTCCCGAAGACCCCCAGTCTGTTGCCCCTTTTCGCTGGCAACATATGACAAGACTTGCAATTCATCTTCGGGTACGTCCTCCCAGCGCTTTTGAAGGCACTTGGTGAGCCAAGACCTCAACAAGGCGATCGCCAACATAATGACTCCGCCAACGATGATCCAGAGAAGCCTATCCCACCACTCCATAAGATTCTCCAACTCTGACCAGCAGGAGCATCCCTCACAAACTGCGGCAAAAGCAAAGCGGGGCTGCCCCTGCCGGTTTCTCTCTGTCTATCCTGGCGGGGGCGCCGGCCTCGTTGCTCCATCGTGGTAACAATCAAGTAACGGGGGATAGACCAGCGGCCCCGCCACTGACCATGCTACGCCAGGACGTTCACTGCGTCAAGACTGTGCGCCAAAAAACCTTGGGGCAAACAAGGGGCACGAGGGGACACTTTCGCTGTTGACAGCGCGCCCTCTCTTGTGCAGAATGTGCCGCGTCAATCCCCGTAGGTCCGTTGTAGGGCTGCCGGTCACAGCATCGGCGGCTCTCTTTTTGCGCCGATTGTGCCGCGGTCACACCAGCGCGCTATCCCAGGCAACATCAAGGTCGGGCAGTAAGTGCTGTCTATCCCTTGTCCCTTGGCGTCTGGGTGTCATCAATGCTTGGTCTTTCACGACCCTTGTCCAATGGTGGATAGGCAACGAACGTGAACAGGAAGATCGCCACGCAAATCGGCAGGAGTCCATACCACGGCCATTCTGACCCCATGGCCGCTGCGGTCCCCACGAGCACCGTGAAAAAGAGTCTATGCGGTAGCTGGTAGCGTTTCAATTCCATGATGTTCACGTCCCCCCTGTTCCCCCATCCTACCCCAACCCGCTCACCGTGTCAAGGGCTTGATCGCTGCGTGCTTGGCTTACCTACCCCGGATTTCTCGTGACCATTTGTGACTATCCTGCTACCATTTCAGTGAAATCAGGTGAAATTGTGTGCGTCTCCTCGTCGTAAGTCCCTGGTACTGTGAGGGTATTTAGGCACTGGTTGTGCGGATGGGAGCTTTCCTCAAACTGGACCGTTGGCATTGACACTTTGCGTTCTGCGCTCCATGATTTCCGGCAGTTGCTGCGGGAGCGCTGTTCCAACTGCTGTATCTGATCGTGTATCATGGTTTACTATGCCGGTAGTGGTCATTTTGGGTAACTCATGACATGGGAGGAACAACGATGAAGAGACTGGCTTTGTTAGTGGTCATGGTGTCGGTATTGATGTGGAGCCAGCACTCAGTTGGTGCCGAGGAAGGTATTATTGCGCCGGGGGCGAAGGTGAGGAAGCTGGCAGGGGGGTTCAAGTTTACGGAAGGACCGGCCGTGGACGCCGAGGGGAACGTGTTCTTCACCGATCAGCCGAACGATCGGATTCTGAAATGGGGCATTGATGGGAAGCTTTCGACGTTCTTGCAGCCGTGCGGTCGGTCGAACGGGCTGTACTTTGACAAGAAGGGCAATCTTCTGGCTTGCGCGGATGAGAAGAATCAGTTGTGGTCCATTGATGCGAAGGGCAAGGTGACTGTGCTTATCAAAGACTATAAAGGGAAGCTCCTGAACGCCCCGAATGATTTGTGGGTTCGGCCGGACGGCGGCGTCTATTTCACGGATCCTTTCTACAGGAGGCGGTACTGGAACCGAGGGCCAATGGAACAGGATGGGCAGTGTGTGTATTATCTCCCGCCGGACTACAAAACGCTGAAGCGAGCCGCCGATGACCTGGTGCAGCCGAATGGAATCATTGGGACGCCGGATGGGAAAAAGTTGTATGTTGCCGACATCCGGGACAGGAAAACATACGTGTATGACATCAACAGGGATGGGACGCTGTCGAACAGGAAGCTGTTCTGCGAGATGGGGTCCGACGGCATGACCATTGATAGCGAGGGAAACATCTATTTGACCGGCCGGGGAGTCACGGCGTTTGACAGGAGCGGCAAAAAGATCGAGCAAATTGACGTCCCCGAACGCTGGACGGCAAACGTCTGCTTCGGCGGCAAAGACCGAAGGACCCTGTTTATCACCGCGAGCGAGGGACTCTATGCGATTGACATGCGGGTCAAGGGAGTCAATTGATTCTTAACATCCTCGAGTGACTGTTGGCCTATATTGCTGTGCGGTGAAAATTCTATGGCGCCGCAAACAGCCCTGTGCTCACTGGTTCTCCTTTTAGCCGGACGCCTGTTCTCGCATTTCTTGGACGGTAGCGCCGCTAAATGGCGAAAAACATCGGTTGAAAACTGTGCAAAGGTCATATGTCGTTTTCCGTTTGAAGGACAGCGGGTAGCCACCAAACACTGCATGCCGAACCACCTGGTTCTCTTCAGGAAGGAACGGAAAAAAACGCTGTCGTTTGGCATAACCACGGAAAAAGGGGCCTGAGACAACGCCTTTCCTTGAGAAAAAAGGGTTGACAGATGCTTTCTACGGGCGGCAATATGCCGATGAGGGAGTTGCTGGGTGCCTGTGTCGTTCACTGGAGACAACAGGACACTACTCAATGACCGAGGAGGCGAAGGCAGAAGTGTTTCGCAAAGCCTGCCCTTCCATCTTGCCGTTCTTCCTTACCTTTTTGCGTCCGCAAGCTACTGCAGCAAAGAGATGGTTGGTGCATCGCTGTGTTGCAGAATCGGGTGACCACACAAGGTGTGAACAATTTTCAAAACGATTTAGCCTACAAGAGACAAACCTTAGAACAAGAGGGGGCTAAAATGGACAAGGCTCTTAGTGCGGTAAGCTTAGTGTTGATGATCGGCATCTCCCAGGGAGCTTGGGCAGCAACGTGGTATGTAGACGGACTGATCGTCGAGCCTGGCGATGGGACGGCATGGGAGACGGCATTCAAAACGATCGAGGAGGGGATAGAGGCCGCAGCCGACGATGATACGGTCATCGTTGCCCAGGGGATCTACGTAGAGAATCTTCGGTTCCAGGGCAAAAACATCATCCTCCGCAGTACTGGTCCCCTTGATCGCAAGGTCGTTGACGCAACCATCATTGACGGCAGCGGAGCTGGGTCTGTCGTCACGTTCTCCGGAACAGAGAAGGAGACCTGCGTCCTGTCCGGCTTCACCATTGGCAACGGCAGCGCTCTCTATGGAGGTGGAGTCTGCGGTGGGATGGGGGACATTCGGACCCTTGCCACTATCCGAAACAACGTGATCAGCGGCAACTTGGCCGACGATGACGGCGGTGGACTGGCCTACTGCAGCGGCATCATCGAAAACAACATTATCTCCGCAAACTCCGCCCAATGGTGGGGTGGGGGCTTGGCTTATTGCGAGGGCAGAATTGAGAATAATACTATCGCCGGAAACTCTGCTCAGTACGGAGGGGGGATATATTGGTGCAACGGCACCATTCAGAATAACACCGTCAGCGAGAACCTGGCCGGAGCAGACGGTGCTGGGCTGGCTTATTGCGACGGCGCCATCCAGAACAACACAATCATTGGCAACTCGGCCAATGACGACGGGGGTGGCTTGGCTTACTGCGACGGGACGATTCAAAACAACGCCATTGCCAAGAACTTCGCTCAATGGCGGGGCGGCGGCCTGTATTGGTGTAATGCCACCATCCAGAACAATACCATCGCCGCGAACTCGGCTGAGTCCGAGGGCGGCGGGCTGCACGACTGCAACGGCGCGATCCGCAACTGTATCATTTGGGGAAATGCGTCCCCCCGGGGCGATCAGCTTTACGAATCGAGCGGGCCCACTTATTGCTGCATCCAGGATTGGACTGGAGCTGGCACCCTCGGTAACATTGACACCCTCCCTTCCTTCGTTGACTCCTCAGAAGGTGACTATCGCCTGCGGTATGCTTCACCTTGTATAGATGCCGGTGCGAATTACCACTGGTTCGCCTGGCCGCAACGTGACCTGGATGGCGACTGCCGTCTCTATGGCGATCGGATTGATATGGGGTGCTACGAACACAATTCTTCTCCGGACTCTGACGGCGACCTTCTCTCCGATGCGGACGAGTGGGCAGCCGCGACGGACCCGACGATCGAGGACACAGATGCTGATGGTCTCCGGGATGGCCTGGAAGTTCTTCGCGGAAGCGACCCGATCATTCCGACTGCCCCCCGCGTCATCCATGTGCCTTCGGATATGCCGACAATCCGGAGGGCCATACTTTTTGCCGTCAAGGGAGAGGAGATCGTTCTCGCTCCCGGAACCTACCGAGAGAGCGTTCATTTCGTCGGTGTGGATTTGACGTTGCGGAGCGGAGACCCCGAAAATCCGGATGTTGTCGCCTCGACTGTACTCGATTGCGGTGGCCTGGGGTCAGTGGTGTACTTCACGGGTCGTGAAACCGAAAAATGTGCTATTTCAGGGTTGACTATCCGGAATGGGAGAGCTTCGAACGGCGGGGGAATATGCGGCGGCACCGACACCCACCGGACCTTCGCTACGATCCAACGGAACGTCATCGTCAGCAATTCGGCCGATGATGACGGCGGTGGGGTAGCCTACTGTGACGGCATGATCCGCAACAATACCATTACCGGAAACTCGGCTCAGCGCTGGGGCGGCGGGTTGGCTTATTGCGATGGAGTGATTCAGGGCAACGTCATTACAGGAAATACCGCCAATGATGACGGCGGCGGATTGGCTTATTGTGACGCTACGATTCAAAACAATGCGATCGAAGGGAACCGGGCTCTTGGTAAGGATGACAACGGCGAGGGCGGCGGGCTTTATGCGTGCCACGGCACGATCCAGTACAATGCCATCAGCGGAAACAGGGCTGTTGCCGAAAGTCACGAGGGTGAGGGCGGCGGGCTGGCCGACTGCGACGGCACGATTCAGAACAACACCATCACCCATAATTCTGCTGACGACTACGGCGGAGGTCTCTGTCGCTGCGACGGCACCGTCAAAAACAACGCCATCGCCGGCAACTCAGCCGACGAAGGGGGCGCACTGGGCTATTGCGATGCCACTATCCAAAGCAACACGATTGTCGGCAACCGCGCCTCCATAGGCGGGGGGTTGGCTTACTGCAACGGTGAAATCAAGAACTCCATCATCTGGGGAAACACGGCTGCCGAAGAACCTCAGCTTTCGCAATCAAGCGAACCTGCATATTCCTGCATTGAGCAGTGGGTGGGAGGCGGCGACGGGAACATTGCCGGGGACCCGCAATTCGCTGATCCGGACGGGATTGACAACAATCCCGAGACACAAGACGACAATGATTATCGACTTCTGCCGAATTCGCTATGTATTGATCTGGGGGATAATTTGGCGGTCGGCCCGGGGGAACTGGACCTGGACGGGAATCTGCGGATCGCCTTCGGACGAACGTCCCTCACCCTGGACATGGGAGCTTACGAGTTCGACTCAGCGCCCTTCGCAGTGGACTACTTAAACATAGAGGATTTTGGCCTGCTGCTCATCTGGAACAGTCAGCCGGGTGAGACCTACGTCATTTGGTCGTGTGTGGATACGATGGATGACCAGTGGAACGAAGGAGTAACTCTCTCGTCTCAAGGCGCATTCACCTGGTGGGTTGATCCCGACACGACACCCCTCTGCAAGTTTTACAAAATCGAAATGAAGTGATTGACACTTAACGATGCTGACGCAGATATGCAGTTGAAAGAGCGGTGTGTAAGCATGAGGTGTAACCTTCGGCTTTCGGTGGTGCGAACTGTTACCAGAACACGATCACGGCGCCGCAAGTCTTGCGCTTGAGAAGAACGCAGTTCCACTCGAAACGAGGCGTCTTCTAACGGGCAAAATCTACTTTCGCGATTTTGGGTAAATTCTACCCTTCTAATCGACGCCTGCATCGGCAGTTATGGGCAGGGGAAAGCCGTTTTCGGTATTGTTCTCCACGTAAGAGTGGAATGGGTTTTTGATAGCTGCTGCCTGAACCCTTGCGGCGATCTGATCTTATGACGACGACAAAAGGCTTGGGGTCACCAGCACAGTCCGAGGCGCCTGCCAGCGGGGGAGCGCATACGTCCCGTCCCCGTGTGCATCTTGCGGGGCCTTCCCCCCTTCCCGATTTCCTCTCCCCGGATCTCACGAGCGTAAGCACCGGGTTAGCAGTGCAGGCTTCTTCCTGCGAAGGCGTACTCCTTAGCTGGCTGCGGCGAGGGCCTTTATGGCGGCATCGCGGAGGTAGTGTTCGGAGGGATCGGTCCGGGTATCCCGCAGGAACCGATAGATTCCCACTGCCTGTCTCCTGTTTCCGCTGGCCATGAGTCGCTCGGCCAGCACTAAGCAGTGTTTTGTGGCCTGGATCCTTTCCCACCCGGTTGCCCTGTCCGCCGCTTCTATGAGCGGGCGCACGCAGCGAGGGTCGCTGATCTTCGCGAGTCCGTCGCCAGCAGCCAGCCGCACCTCGCGGTCGGGATCATTCAGCACCTTCATCAAGGTGCCCACCGCCTGCGCGTCGCCCAGCGCTGCCAGGCTGTGGATGATCACGAGCCGGCACCGGCCTTTGGCTTTCGGCAACGCTGCCTGAAGTTGTTCGGCGGCGCCGTCGCCGATGGCCACGAGCGCCGTGCCGGCCGGGTCGGAGAGCTGCTCGTCGGTTAGCAGCTTGCCAAGTGCGGGCACCGCCTCTTTTCGACCAGCCCATTGAAGCTCTTGACACAGGTAGGCCTTGTTGTAGGACGACAAATCGCCGCTTAGATTCGCCGCCAGCGTCTCGCAGAATTCTCTGCGGGCTTTCTCGTCCCCGACGATCAATGCACGGTTCAGCACGCAGTGCAGGGCGTAATGTGGTTTGACGTTTTCTGCGCTGCCAGGCTCACCCAGCATGTCAATAAGCCCCTGCACGTTCCTTCGGCCACCCTCGAAAATCGCCGCGACGGCCGTTTCGATCTTGTCTTTATCAATGTTCGTGGTGAACATCCCCCGGTTGTCCGGATCAGGCATCTGATCAACCAGGACTTTGAGTTTGTCGGATACTGCCATGTTTCTATTCCTTTCGCATTGTAGGCATCGTTGGGTTTACAGGCGCCACGGAGCCCGCATAGGCTGATAGACCAATCGGTTCGCCTCCTCATCGCCGATGATTTCCTCTTTGACGGGGTCGTACTTGAGCTCGCGTCCGGTGCGGATGGCGATGTTGGCCAGGTGGAATAGGGTGGCCGTGCGGTGAGCGGCCTCGGCGTGTCCGCCGGCTTGCTTGCGGGTCTTCACAGCCTCCCCGAAACCGACAAGCGGCTCGGGGTCGGGCATCTGCCTGAGCTTCTCCCGATCCTGTGGACTCAGATCGTTCTCGCTCACGCCACGGGGCTGTTTGCGGTTATAGCGCTCGCCCCACTCACCACTGTCGATCACCAGCGTCAGCCCGTCCGCATACCGCAACTCGACCCAACCCCACATGCCGCAGGCCTCCGGGTGTGCCGGCGGGGTGTAGACCTCAACTTCCACCGGGCTGGTATAGTCCCTGGCATACTGGTAGTTGAAACCGTCCAGGCGGTGCTGCGACATGTCGGCCAGTCCCCCGCCTTCGTAGTCCCAGTAGCCACGGTGGGTTCCGCCGAAGCGATGGCGATGATAAGGGCGGAGCGGAGCGGGGCCGCAATACATGTCCCAGTCGAGCGAGCGGGGCACAGGATTTACCTCGTATTGGACTTTGCCACTCCACTCTGCGACCTTCACGCCGCCGCGCTTGATAATGACGGCCGGACACTTCTTCAACAGGCCGCTGGCCATGAGCTTATGGATGTTCCGGTTCGCCCCGAACCGACCGTAAGTTCCGATCTGGAAGATGCGTCCGTAGCGTTTCTCGGCTTCAACGACGGCCCGACCTTCGGCGATGAATCGCGTCATAGGCTTTTCGCAAAGGACGTCCTTGCCTGCCTCCATGGCGGCAATGGAGACCAATGCGTGCCAGCCCGGGTGGGTGCCGATGGCCACGATGTCAATGTCCTTTCGCTCCACGACGCGGCGATAGTCCGTGTAGATTGTCTTGTTGTCCGCCCGGTCCGCAAAGCGCACGTCGCACCTCGCGAGCATTTTCACATCGAGCTTGTGTGTCCGATTCAGGTCAGAGAACGTCCCGGGGCCACGACCGCCGCTGCCGATTAGAGCCCCGCCGAAAGTGTCACTCGGCGGCGTATCACCCGGGCCGCCCAGAACGTGCCTGGGCACGATGGTGAACGCGGCCGCGGCACCAAGCGAGCCTTTGAGAAACTCACGACGCGTTAGTCTGTTGGTGTTTTGCATGCCGTCCTCTCCTTTATTTAGCGGGCTTATCCCTGGTTGTCCCACAGCGCGTGGGGCCTGATTGTTTAATGGGTATTCTTCCAGCCGTCCGGTGCGGCTGGCTCGCCGCCCATAGGCTCAGTCTTGCAGCTTATGAAAGTGGGGCGTTCACAGCCGCTTTTTGGCTGAGTATATCAGAGAAAGGTTTGCGGGACAACCCAGAGAAGGAATAGAAGCAAGCCTATAGAAATATGAACGCGGCAGTCTTGGTTGGGAATGCAGTGTTATTGGGGCAGAATCTCAGCTCCTGTGTTTTACCGGAGGGGCCCCGGGCACAGGCAAGGATAGGACGGCCCAGAGTTGGCGCATAGGCAACGGGGTGGGTGTGCGTGACCACTCGTCACCCGAAGGTAGGCTTTCTGTCTTGTCCTGTAGCCGCTATGAAAGAGACTCTGACTTCCCAGGGGGATGCAGAACCAAGCAGGCCCCGTGCTTCCCACGGGGCCTGCTTGGTTCTCTGTTCGGTGGCAGATCACTCGGAGCCAGCGATGCGGTAGTAGCCAGCGGGGTCGGCAGGGAGTGTAACGCTCCAGCTCGTGTCCGAGATGGTCTCCATCTGCGTCCAGATGCCGATAAGGAGATCCGTGGTGTACTCGATGGCGTACTGCCCCGTACCGAAGGCATCCCAACTCAACGTCAGGGTATTTCCGTCTTTGGTGAGGACGGGTAGCGGAATCGGCGCCTTCGGCTTCACACCGGAGACGCGAATCTTGTCCACCGCGAACCAGAAGTCCCAGTCCGCGTCGTAGAAGTGCCAGCGGAACTGAAGCTTCTTCCCGTCATACGCTGACAGGTCGAACACCTCGCTGCTGCTGTCAATGGCCGGGTCTTGGCCCGGAGGAACGGACGAGGTGTCGAGGTGCAGCAGGTTGATCCAGTCACCCCAACCGGTGGCCGCATCGAACAGCCGGATATCCACTTCTGCGATCTGCTGACGGTCCGGGTCGAGAGCGTAGATGCGGTAGTTCTTGTTGAAGCTCAGCCGCAGCTTCGTGTAGCCGTCGGTGTCAATCTGCGGGGAGATCAACTGCTCGTCTAACAGGGCGCCTTCTCCGGACATGTCGCTGTTGGAGATGATGTACCCATCCTCCATCGCCGCGATGTCCGGGTCCTCTCCGTTCATAGGATCACCCGCTGTATTCCACAGTTGCCAGGCTCCATCGGGGTAGCCCGCCGTTTGTTTGGTCCACCCGCCGATTTGCGGGTCGAACACTTCCGAATTGGCCGTGTAGGAGTCGAAATCATCTCCCCAGATGGTCTTCCTCGGGGGAGGACTCCAGTTCCAGCCGATGGCGATCTTGTCGAAGTTGATATCGTGCTGTTGCGTCGGGTCTGTGTCTACGGCTTGGACCCTCAAGGTATGCTCTCCTGTCGTCGTCTCAATCTGATCCTCCAGAGCCGCCCAGGTGAAGATGTGAAAGTTGCCTGTGCCGGGCGCCGTGGCAATTCCGATAAACTCCCCATCCCAGTAGGCGGCCACGGCCAGCTGGGCTGTGGGGCCGGCAAGCCTGAAGGAGAGCTTGATCCAACCTGCCTCCGTAACGTTGAAAGTGTACCGCCACCAACTGCCGGCATTGATCCAGCCGATATTGGTGTGGTCCACGCCCGGATCGTCCGCCTCTTCTATCGTCTCGATCCCGATCCCCCCGGGCGTAACGTTCGCCGGACGATAGGTGTTCGGTCCTCCATCGTGCGGATGGTAGAAGTCGTACTGAGCATCCAGATCGCTCTCAGCCGGCGCCTCGTTCGCCGCGGGGCAGTCTTGGGAGCCCGGGTACAGACCGCGGCCATAGTCGAAGTCCTCCGCCTCGCGAATCTCCATGTCCGGCACGGAGGTCTGCTCCGATGGACGGCATGTCGGTCCCTCAGTGGATTGCAGGTTGGTGGCGGACACCTGGTAGCTATAACCCTTGCCAGACTCAACCGATTTGTCCAGATAGGAGGTGCCCCTGGTGATGGCGATGGCCTGCCATGCACCGCCGTCCACGCTCCGGTAGATGGTGTAGACGCGGATGCCGTCCTCCGGAGATGCACTCCAACTCAGGTGGGCTGCTGCGAGCATTTCCAGCGTCAGGCTTGTTGGCGCGGAGGGAACCGGATACATCGTGTTCTCTCCATAAATGTCCACAGTAGTGGACTCAAAGCTGACCGTCCCCTGGAAGTTCAAAGCCCGCGTCATTTCTTGTGGAATCATGAGGGAATACGAGAGGGGGCCGGGCTTCACGTCCCCTCCTGCCAATATCCAGGCGATGATTCCACCCCCCACCATGGCGCCCGGCGCATTTACATCGGCTTCGGTTAGGCCCATCGGAATCCATTCGGCGATGGTCACGTCAGGCGGGATGATGTCCGGCTTCACCTTGACCTGAAGATCAACGTGCAGTGTGCCCCCAGGTTGGTAAGACGTGGGCATCATCCTCGACGCATGCACATCGGTCAGGAGCAGCGACGGGCCGAAGGAGTAAAGGAGGTCGTCGAAGGGCTTATTGCTTGGGTCGGTGATCCCCACAGCGATGTGATTTCCGCCACCCCCCTCCTCGAAGGTCATGGTGATGGAGTTGAGACCCTTGCTCAGCCCCGTGCCGTCAGCGGCGCGGCCGAGCTGAACCCTCTCGTTATCGTGGTCCCAATCATCAATACTGAACACCAGCACGCCGTTATTCCAGAGGCGAATCTCGTCGTCGTGTCGGTAGTGCCATCTGACGTCCCTGTCTTCCGGAGACAGAATGTAGATGTGATAAATCTGCTGGAAGTCGTTGAGGTCCTCGTTGCCAAACCATCCGTCGTCGCTGTGAATGGGGGTCCACACCATCGGGTTTGCGGTGACCGTAACGCCTGTGCCGGTGAAATCGTACTCCACTCCGGGGTAGGGCTTGATATAGGGTCTGCCGCCAAAGGCATCGAGGGGGTCCGCGCCGGAACGGATGTTGAGGGGGTCCGTAATCCTGTCCGTGGGGATGCGCCCTAAGTGCAGCAGGTTCTGCATGTAGTACGTAGTGGGCGCCTGGTCAAGGGGATAGGCGGGCCAAGCAGCGGCGTTCGCCACCACCACCACCACTTGATCGGTGCTTATGCTGTCCTGTGCTGCCAGACGGTCGTCCACCTGAAGCTCAAACGTCAGCTCCTCCGTATAGCCCCAGATGATGGGGGCCGTAAATGTGACCGTCGGCGTGGTCGCTCCATCCACACCCAAATCGGTCCCGCCGATCTCGTTCCAGAGGTAGGTGATGTTGCCTGAAGTGGTCAGGGAGCCGGAACCGTCCAGTGTCACTTCGCTTCCCTCCTCGACGGGCTGGTCAGGCCCCGCCACCGCTGTCGTCTTGACGTTGTTCACCAGGATGCGGACATCCTCGTCGCTAAGGGTATCCGTTCCATCGCCTGCTGTCAGCTTGAACACGAAAAGCGTGTCCTTGTCAACAATGGGGGCATCGAATCTCGCGATCAGCGGGTCGCCCGGATCGAGTACAATGATGACCGTCGGACCGCTTAGCTGCTCCCAAACCCCGCTGACGATCGGTCCCCCGGTCGAGAACGAATAGCTGCCGTCGAGGGTTGCGGTGCGGCCTTCGGGGTACTCCGCGTCTATCGCTTGAACGACGAGCGGCCCCTGCTTTTGGTTGCCGAAGACCTCCAGCTCCGCGATGGATGTGAACGTCGCGGTTCCGCCGGGTATCCCGTAAATCCTGATCCCGGTTCCTCTCACCGTTGGGATGACGATGTCATACCGCGTGAAAGGCTGTTTTCCGTTGCGCTGATCGGTGAAATCATAGTCCGGGATGATGTCCAGGATGGGGATTTCCTTCCACTCGGTGCCGTCCTCGGTGTTCTGAACCTTCAGGTCCGTAAACCAACCGCCATTCCCGAACATGTTGCCGGTGAAATACACGATGTGGTCGAAAAAGAGCGGCTCAGGCCATTGGTAGCCCCAGAAGTCTTGCTCCTTGTACAGCCCGTTCCAACTGTCGTTGGTGTCGTCGTAGTTGTTGTCGTTCATCCCTGCGATGCTGTAATGGGAAACCTTATAGGTGACGCCTTGAACAGGGTCGAGCGGGGGCCGAGTTCCTCCCAGGGCAGCGGGGGGAGTCAGATTGGGCTTAGCGGTGTACGTCACGTCTTCCGACTGTGCACCATGATCAGCCGGGTCGGTGCTCAATAGCTTGCTGTACTTGTTTTCACCTCTGACGGCGACCTTGCGCGTCTCGCCTTCAACAAGGCCCTTAACCTCGTACCATGTCGTAGCGATGGTGTCCGTCCAGTAATATGTGCCTTGCATCTTTCTTGCGATCTGATATTGTTCCGCGTCGAGGAGGGGGGGCCACTCCAGCCTGAATCCTAAGCCAGAGACTCCCAGGTCCAGCGGAGAGATACGGAAGTTGCTGGGGGCGACTTTCGGCGGATTGATGGCTATGACCGTGACATTGACATGGTCGGTGGTTATGCCGTCTGTGCTGGGCGCATCTACCGACAGCCGGAAGGTCAAAATAGTCCCTATTTCAAGTTCCGGGGCATCGAACTCCGCGACCATATCCCCGGTTGCCTGCAGAGTGACCTGCGGCGTTCCGGCGACCTGCTGCCAGGTAGCGCTTGTCAAGTCGGCGGGCCCGCTCCCCGTAAGGGCTACCGTATCGCCGCCGTACACCCTGAAATCGGAGCCCGCGTACGCCTCGGCCCAATCTCTCACCTCCACAATCTCCTCCGCGGTCAAGGCCCGGTTATAGATGCGGACCTCGTCCATATCGCCATCAAAGTAATCGGCCGGAGTATGGGCACCGTTGAAGGAGGTCGCCTCCGATCCCACGCCCAGGAAGCCGTACCGGACAGCTCTTCCCCTTCCAAAAGTGCTGTCGCCTGAAGCGGTTGGCTCCGGATTGCCGTCAATGTAGATAGTCAGCGTGCCGGCGTCGAACACGCCCGCCACATGGTGCCACTCCCCGTCATCCACGCGAGTGACGCTGCCGTAATCTACCTGGGCCGTGCCGGCCCACACATCCCAACCTACCTGTCCAGGACCGGCGCCGCTGCCGTTGATCTCCAGCCGCCAGTACTCATTGCGGTCAAAGGTAGCAATTATCTGGTTGGCCTCGTTGGTCGTGCGAATCCACAGGGCGACTGTGACGCCTTCAAGTCCCGAGTCGTTGTCATAGTGGAAGTTCTGGATGGCCACGTAGTCGTCGGTCCCGTCGAAGTGGAGGGCGGCGTCGCCGATGTAACCAGTCGTCCATTGCGGGCCATCTATGAGTGTGCCGTCGTTACCGTTTCCCGTGCTATCGCTGGCAGTGTCACCGGAACCCTCATCAAACTTCCAGTGCGCCACAAGACCTTCCTTGATGTCCGCGTTTGCCGGGCCGAGGATCAATCCCAAACTCAGAAAGGGAACCCAGAAAAGCCGGTTCAGCGTAAGCTCTCTCATTTTTAGGTCCTCCGATTTGCTTTTAGGTTTCGGTTATGTCCACGGGCACGCTCAGTTCGCTCAGAACACATCTACATCGTGCGCTTCGAGCAAAGCAACACGGAGGTTGATGACATCTCGCCCGGCGCTCAACACTCCAGGCATGCCACGTTTTTAGAGACAGGAACTTGCGGGGGCGAAGGATACAAACGGGAGGAAACACCGCTAACTATGAATCAATAAAAGGATCAAGAGGCATGAAAATAATAGAACACCCCGAAGTCCGAGCCTCCGATTACGCGTGGTGAGCGAAGTTTTAGATTCCACCTCCATCACTACCGCTGACACTACTATCGCGACCAGAAACATCTCACTCCCTACTCCTGATGTCAAGTCAATTTTTGCCGAAGCTACCGGCGTAGCGAAGGCATGGCATGCATGCTCCGCTGAGCTCCCTCGGAACAAATGGGGGGGAGGAACCGGCCTTGACAGCGGGAGATGGAACGGGTATGGAAGGAAGCACGATGGACTGTACGACGAGGGAACTGAAGGAAGCATTTGTGAGGAGTGTTTTGCCTGGAGGGTTGCGATGAGAGCGAACAATCTTTCGGTTGTTGCCATTGGGACGATGGTGTTTTTCTGTCTGACCGGCTACCAGGGTTCCTGCGCTGCCCCGCCTGAGCGGAAAAACGAGCTGCGTGTTCTCTATGCTGGGCATTCTGGGACTCCGCGTGAGAAGGATTTCCTCGGATTCCTGGAGGAGCATTTTGTGAAGGTCGGCAAGAGGGATTTGGCGAAGTTCACAGAGGAGCAAGCCGAAGCTTTTGATGTGGTGATCCTGGACTACGATGGGGACGGTTTCAATTCACCAAGGCCAAAACTCAGTCGGGATTACAGCCGTGCCACGGTGACGCTGGGAGTTACGGGAGCGCTTCTGTGCGGTTGGCTCGGACTGAAAACGGGGTATCTCTGAAACTGCCTGGGTGAAGCAGCTCAGGGTGAGCTGCCACGGCATGAGGTGTTCGAGAAGCCTTTCAAGGTCGAGCCGGTTTACGAATGGTGGCCAACGCCAGAGAGCTATCGTCGGTATCCCGGAGGCGAAAGGCTGCCTGGGAAATTGAAAGTGTGGCGGGTTCAGCAAATGACGAGGGAGATAGCGTGTTTGCCCAGGGCCTGTGGCGTGGTGTCACGTTCCTGGGGTTTCGACGACTCGCCGGACGCGGAGGTACTCGTCGCGGGTTACAATCTGGGCAAGGAGAACGGCGCCGTGGCGGTCGGGCGCCATGGCAACATCCTGCAATGGGGCTTTTCAGCCCCGCCGTCCAAGATGACCGATGGGGGCCGGAAATTCTTTCTGAATTGCGTCTGCTACATCTCGAAGTTCGACGGCAAGGGAGCGCTGATTCGCAGGCAGTCGAGCGACCGTTTTGAGCCGGTCCGGCTGGCGATGGCGATGAGCTATATCAAGGACAAAAGCTTTTTCTCAGGGACGTTTTCGCCCGAAATCGGCAAAAAGTATGACGGCCATTGGCGAGGGTTGATGAAGTATTATCAGGACAACTACGAGTTGATTTATCGCGACAAGGTTTACCGCATTGATCGTGAATTGAAGTCGCTGGGGATTGACACAAATCGTAAAGTGGAGACTCTGGAAAAGCTGATCGCTTTGCTTCAGGACGAGGAGAAAGCAGGAATTGCCAGGAAACTTCTTAGCCGCTACACGGTGGAATCTTTTGACAGGCCCGAGGAATGGCAGGCGTGGTTCGCGAAGAACCGGGATGGCATTTACTTCAGCGACGTTGGCGGATACAAATTTCGGGTTGTTCCGGAGGGCTATTTGGACTGAGAAGTGAAAGGGTGAACGGAGACGAGTGGAATGAATATCAGACGGTTGCTGTATGGGGGGCTGGTGCTGAGCGTCTGCAACATTGTCCTTGCGGTCTTTGCGGGTGATGCTTCGGGTGATGGTGGCTCTTCCAAGCCTGTTCCGGCCGCTGCCCGGCACGAGAGCGACTCCAGGGTGACGGTGGGCGTCCCCCGCTCGGCGAATGAATTGTCGTCAGTTGATGTGCCCGGCAACAACTGGATTGATTTATGTGCTGATGTCCTGAGAGACAAAATCCGCGGGGGTCTGTTGGGTCAGATGCTTGGTAACCTTAATGGCATACCACATGAAATGCGATACATAGACGAGCCGGGCAATGTAACAGAATACACACCCTCTCTTCCGAAAGGCGCGAGGACGGATGATGATACTGATCTCGAATGGGTTTACATCTGTGTGATGCAAAAGGAAAACGAGATCTATCTGTCCCCGAAGCGTCTTACCCAACTGTGGAAGGAACGGATTAACCGGGGCATCTGGTGCTCCAATCGTTTTGCCAGGCATCTCATGAATCTTGGTTTTGAACCACCGCTGACCAGCCGCTTTGCACTGAACCCCTGGGCTGATTTCAACATCTCTGGACAGTTTTTGTGTGAGACGTTTGGCCTTGTGGCGCCCGCCATGCCCCAGACAGCCAGTCGCATCGGCTTGAACTATACGCGTGTCGCCATTGATCTTGAACCTGCGCAAACAACGCAACTCTTCTGCACCATGATCGCAACTGCTTTCGCAACTGATGAGATCGAAAAGATCATTGACGCAGGTGTCGCTGCCCTTGATCGCGGAAGCGTGATTCGGGAGATAGTAGCCGATGTTCAGGCATGGCATCAGAAGTTTCCAGATGACTGGCGTACCACGCGTGATCTTCTCAAAGAGAAGTACTCTCGGCATGGTGGAGCAATGCGAGACAGAAACGGATACGAATTGAATACCGGCTCAACCATTGCGGCTCTGCTGTATGGCCAGGGAGATTTCAGCAAGACGCTGATGACTGCTTTCAACTTCGGATGGGATGCGGACAATACGGCTGCGACAGCGGGGACGATTGTCGGTGTGATTAAAGGCTACCGGTGGATGCTTTCGCAAGGCTGGCAGATCGTTGATCGGTATAGAAATACGAAAAGAGAAGAGATGCCGGATGACGAGACCATCACGAGTTTTGCGGATCGGGTCATTGATCTGGCAGAAAAGGTCATCGTGGAGCGGGGCGGTGAGAGGCTGATTATTGATGGGAGGCCTGTTTACCGTATCCGCCGGGAGAAACCTGCAAATGTCGAGAAACTGTCGGACGTCGAGAGGCAGGTTGTGGAGATGAAAAAGGAAATGGGGCCAGAGATCGAGCAGGGAATTGCCCGTGGCAAATCGAAACAGCAGCTTGCCCGTTCTGCCTACCTGGCGATTTGTCTGGATACGGCTGCCGCTCTCCGCGAGAAATATCCGGTGAAATGGGCTGAAGCACTGGAGGGGCTATGTGGATACTGGAGAGTCATGCAAAACCTGTTTTACGGTCCCAACATACCTGCGCTGTTGGAGCTGCGTGCCAGGGCAGTGGCTGCGGGGCTCAAAAAGCCCACACAAAAGAGAGCTGTCTGGTAGGCGCCGATAAAAGCCGTTCTGACCACCTCGCCGTTGATGCTATACCTGTGCTGGGACTTGCCTGCGATGCGCCTGGAAAAGGATTGCGGCCGTGTGGGTGTACAGTCAACCATAGCAAGAATCTGGCCTGGGGCTTCTTTACACATCGTACGTGTCACCAGTTCAGCATGCTGTCGCGCGAGACACTTCCAGGGGGGATGTGATATACGGGCGCCGGGTTGGCGCAGGACGAAAAAAGGATGGCTCGATGATCGTTGGGCGATCGGCTCAGCGATTATCGGCTTTTGAGGCGAGCTCCCAGTAGATGAGGTTCAGTCCCTTAAGGGTTAGATCGGGGTCTACGATAACCGCCGGGTCCGAAAGCAGGTTCCCGAATATGTCGTTGTGGCCACCGGTGAGGATGATTCTGTCGCCATGGGCGAGCCCCAATTCCTCTTTCAGTTTAGCGATCAGGCCGGTAATCATCGCCGCATAGCCGTGGGTTAGGCCTGAGCGTATGGCGGAGACTGTGTTGCTTCCCAGGACGGAATCCACCGATTCAAGTTTGACACCTGGCAGAAGGGCTGTCTTTTGGCGGAGAGCCTCTGCTGCCATGTCAACTCCAGGGGCGATGACGCCACCAAGGTATTCCCCGTCCTGCGACACGACGTCCAGGGTTACCGCTGTGCCGATGTCCACGATGATCACATCCGCGCTATAGGTTTTCCAGGCCGCAAAGGCGTTCGCCAGGCGGTCGGCGCCGACATCCTTCGGCGGGCGATATCTGTTCACCAGGCCAATGGGGACGCTCCAATCGAAGATAATAGGCTCTGCACCGAACTTCTCGATGCTGAGCTTCGAGAGAACCGGGGTCAGGGAGGGAACGACCGAGCAGATGATCACTCCCTCGATACTCGTCGTCGGGGGAAGATTCTCCTGAACTACTCGCCAGTAATCCTCCGCACTGAAGCTGCTGTCAGAAGGGGTGTCGAGACGGAAGATCGGTTCTTTCTCCTCGAAGAAAGCGAACTTCGTGGTGGTGTTTCCTATGTCAATGGCAGCGATCATGGCGGCTTTCCCGGATGTTGCGGGGTTTTCGGAGCGACAAAGTCGAGCTTACCACTTTTCCCCACCCGCCTCAAGCTCCTCATCGAGGAGCCGCCCAAACGATTTTGGGTCGGTCATGTAAAGAACTGCAACGGATCGGCTTTATTAAACGATTAGGCGCCGCGAGGGATTCGGCGATTTTGTGCAAGATTTATCGGGCGAAACTGAGGCGAAACCAAAGTTAATACCTTGCTGTTGAACGGATTATAAAAAGCGATAAAGGTGCACTTTGTTCTTGACAAGCGTGGGGAATAGTGGTAAAACTCGCCATGTTGACCTATAAAGTGGGGGACTGCGCCAAGTATGAAAGCAGCGAAACGGAACAGGGCCTTTTACGGGCAGTATCGGCACTCGGCTGATGAAAAAGGGCGGGTCAGTATGCCCGCGGACTTTCGCCCACTTCTGCTGGGGAAGCGAGCGAGCTTTTTCCTCAACCGAGGGTTTGAGGGCTGCGTCATGGCCTACCCGGAGGAAAAGTGGGATCGTGTGCTGGAGCTGGTCAACGCGAGGCCGCTCGACGACGAGAACACGCGGTGGTTCAAGCGTGCGTTCTTTTCCGGTGCGAAGGAGGTCTCGTGCGACCAACAGGGGCGAATCCTTCTGCCGCAGTTCCTGAAGGACTACGCGGGAATCACCACTGACGTGGTCATAGTTGGTGTTTCCGACTACGTGGAAATCTGGGATGCGGAGACCTGGGAGAAATCCATTGAGGAAAGGATGGGCGAGTACGGAAAGTCGGCGGAAAAGATGGTCGAGTCGGCGGTTCGAGGAAAGAAACCTTCGGAGGAGGCGTCTGAAGGGGCGTAAGCAGGATGAAAGCATGGCAGCGCCTGAGAAATGAAGTGGAGAGAACCTCTGGACAGCCTGTTCTGATGGGATCAATGGATTGCCTTTCGTTTCCGAGTGTTGAGCAAATTATATCGAGGTTTCCTGCCCCCTGTCAAGACCTCGTTTGCTGAGTGGTTCAGCATGGGCGGTGAGCGTTGTGCGAACACGTTCCGGTTTTGGTGGAGGAGGTGCTTGAATGGCTCGGCTGCAATCCCGGCGGTATCTATGTTGATTGCACCGTCAGCCTGGGCGGCCACGCACGAGCGATTCTGGAGCGAATCCATCCCTCCGGCAGGTTGATCGCGATTGATGCGGACGCGGAGGCCCTCACGGAGGCCGAAAAAAGGCTTTGCGCCTGGAAGGAAAGCGTGACTTATGTGCGAGACAACTTCAGGAATCTGGAGTGGATCCTTCGGCGACTTGGGGTCAAGCACGCCGATGGGATTCTCTTTGATCTGGGAATGTCCTCAGCCCAGGTGGGAAGCGCATCGAGAGGCTTCTCCCTGTATAAGTCCGGACCGTTGGACATGAGATTTGACCGTGGGCAGTCTCTGACTGCGGCGGAAATAGTGAATCGTTATCCGGAGAAGGAGATCGTGAAGATCATCCGAGAGTTCGGAGAAGAGAGGGCGGCGAGAAGAATCGCCCGGGCCATCGTTCAGAGGCGGGAGAGGTCGGAGGTCTCTTCGACCGATGAACTGGCGGAGTTGGTTTCAGGGGTGATGGGCCCCCGGCGACGCGGCATCCATCCGGCGACGAGGACCTTTCAGGCCCTCCGGATAGCCGTCAATCGCGAGATTGAATCCCTGGAGCAGGCCCTTCCGCAGGCGATAGAAGCTCTGAATCCGGGAGGGAGGCTGGTCGTTCTCTCCTATCATTCCCTGGAAGATCGAGTCGTCAAGCAGACATTTCGGCAGTTTGAGAAAGGGTGCATTTGCCCACCGTCGTTTCCTGTTTGCAGGTGTGGGCGGGTCTCAGAGATCGAGGTGTTGACGAAAAAGCCGATTCGCCCGGCACCCGGCGAAATCCGAGAGAACCCACGAAGTCGAAGCGCAAAGATGCGGGTATGCGAAAGAAAAAGAAAAGAAAATATGTGACCTATCGGGCGAAGGCCCGCAAAACGCCTCGCTTGAGCATGGGGTCCGTTGCGAGATGGTCGGTGCTTGCCTTCATCCTGATCGCTACGGCGGTGGTCTATGTGTGGCAGCGAAACACAATCATAACACTCGGCTACGAGATCACCGGGCTGAAAAAGGAAATACGCGAGGCGGGAACTGAAGAACAGAAGCTTCGAGTAAAACTGGCCTCGCTTCACGCAACACGGAACATTTTGACCAAAGTGAAGGAAAAGGGACTGGACCTTGAAGAGGTCCCTCCGAGTAGAAGGATAACGCTGGCGATGCCTCGTCCCATCGAGTTGTCGCCGACGAAGCAAAAAGTCACTCAGAACCCCCCTGCGGCGTCGGGGTCCCTGGCGAACGTCTCGGCCGCGGCGCCGCACCGCGAACGCACCGTTTTGAGGCAGAAACGTTGATATACATTTCAGCTTTACCGGAAGCCGGAAGGCATCCGGGCAGGCAACCAGTTGACCTTGGAAGAAAAGGGAGGAAAACGAAGTCGGCCTTAGAGGGAAAAAAAACAAAGCAACCCCAATTCTTCGCTTCTCCGGGGCTTCATTTTCCTCCTTTTCGTTTTTGAGATTTTTGTAGGGTGCAGTGCGCATTCGGAACAAGGGATGCGAGTAAAAAGTTCTTTTTTCCGATGCGGCGGCCCGAATGATGAGGCAAACCTGATGCTGAGCAAAAGTCACAAGATACGATCGGGCCTGGTCCTGTCGGCGTTCATTCTTTGTTTCTCAGGGATCGTGGCGCGATTGTTCAGCATTCAGGTTCTCCAGCACGATCAGTTCGTTTCCCGTGGAAAGAAGATCTATGAAACGCGGGAGCTGATCTATCCGAAACGGGGGTCAATCTTGGACAGGAACCTGAAAGTCCTCGCTATGAGCGAGCCCACCCAAATCATCTGCGCCGATTTGCGTAAGGTGCAGGATCCCAAGCTGACGAAAAGTCCTGATCTGCTGGCATCGAAGCTGTCTGAGGTGCTGAACCTTCATCGTGAGACGCTCCTCCGGAGGTTTGCCCTGAAAGGACGCGAAGCGGTCTATCTCATGCGGAAGCCCACCCAAGAGATGATCGAAGAGGTGGATAGGCTTCGCCGTAACCATAGCTTCTTCGGGAGCGTGTCAGAGGACGCTTCTCTTTCCGGTGAAAAGGATGACTACATCTATCGCGGTATTTTCTTCGACAATCGCGTGAAACGGGTTTATCCAGACGGGAGGCTGCTGTGTCACGTACTGGGGTTTGTGTCCGATGACCCCAAGCCCGGAATAGGTTTGGTCAGAGACGATAGCTACCCGGTCACCGGCATTGAGAAGTCGGCCAATAAGTGGCTGGCCGGTGAGGTTGGCTGGAGGATGAAGAACATTGACAACCAGAGGCGTTGGGTCATTTCCGCGCGGACTGTCGAGAAGCCGGCCGTGAACGGGAAGAATGTTGTTCTGACCATAGATGAAGGCATCCAGTTTATTTGTGAGGAGGAGATCAAGCGACAGTTCGAGGAAGTTTCCTGCAAGATCATCACCGCTATTGTGGTCAGGCCAAAGACCGGGGAGATTCTGGCTATGGCCAATCTTCCCAATTTCGATCCCCATAACATCGTGGAATTCGATCCGGAGAGGATCTCCAACCAAGCGATTGAGTTCTCATTTGAACCGGGTTCGACCTTGAAAGCCGTCAGCGGGGCGATTGCCCTGGATGCCGGAGTTGTCACTCCTGAGGAAGAAATTCACTGCGAGGGCGGCGCCTGGAAGGCGCCGAGGGGCCCGCTCCTCCACGATGCTCACGCATACGGCAAGCTGACGTTCGAGAGGATCATCATTAAATCGAGCAATATCGGAATCGCCAAAGTTTGCGCAAGGTTAGGCCCGAAGCGGCTTCACAAAGGGCTGAGGAAGTTCGGGTTGGGGTGCAAGAGTGGGATCATGTCGCCGGGAGAGATCTCTGGGACGCTCCGTCCTCCCGAGCTGTGGACGGGTTATTCGATGGCGGAGGTGCCAATGGGACAGGAGCTCGCGGTAACGCCCCTCCAGTTGGTGATGGCTTTCGCCGCTATCGCAAAGGAGGGCGTCCTGATGAAGCCGATGATCCTCAAGGAGATAACAGATGAGGCGGGCGAGGTCGTCACCCGATTTGAGCCTGAGCCGGTCGGACGTGCCGTTTCCAAAGCCACTGCAAAGGCAATGAAATCCATCCTGCAAAGGGTTGTCTCAGAGGGAACTGGCAAGCGGGCCAACATTAAAGGCTACACCGAGGCCGGGAAAACGGGCACAGCCCAACGAGCCTTGCCGCTGAAGAACGAGAGCGGGCGGATCGTGAAGTGGGTTTATTCCGACACGGTTTTCAACTCGAGCTTCTGTGGCTTTGCGCCTGTTGAAGACCCGCAGATCGCGATTCTGGTGACCCTCCAGAGCACGATCAGACCTAAGCACTACGGAGGGACCGTTGCGGGGCCTGTCTTCGCACGGATCGGTGAGAGGGTGCTGAAACATCTTCAGGTCAAGCCCGACGGAGAGGAGGGCGGTAGCAGATATTCGTCTTAACCACATAATTCTGTAATTCATCCGAGGAAGGGGGGCCCCTTGAAACTGGCCGATATCCTCAAAGATGTTGACGTATTAGACGTCTCAGGCCGCACGGACACCGAAATCAAAGGCATCGCCTGCAATTCCCAACTGGTTCGGGAAGGGTTCCTTTTCGTAGCTGTCCGGGGGCAAAAAGCTGACGGCCACCTCTTTGTCGGGGAGGCCGTCAGCAGGGGGGCAGCAGCCGTCATCTGCGAGACTCCCGACATTCCGATTGAAAATGCAACAAGGATTCAAGTTTCGGGAACCCGACGAGCCCTTGCTCAAGCCGCAGCAAACTTCCACGCAAAACCCTCCGAGAGTCTTGGGCTCGTCGGGATTACCGGAACAAACGGTAAGACCACTGTCTGTCACCTTGTCCGAAACATACTGGAAGAGGCGGGCTGGCCGTGCGGGATGATCGGAACCGTTACGTATCATCTCCGCGATGAGGTCATTCCTGCCGAGCGCACCACACCTGATCCCCTTCTCCTCAATTCCCTCCTTGCCAGGATGAGGGCGAAAGGGTGCCGATATGTGGTTATGGAGGTGTCGTCTCATTCCCTCGACCAACAGAGAGTTGAGAAGCTCGACTTTGACGTCGCCGTTTTCACCAACCTTACGAGGGATCACCTCGACTACCACAAGACGCTAAAGAACTACCTGCGGGCGAAGGCGTCGCTTTTCGAATCACTATCCCCTCACCAGAAAAACGGCTACTGGAATTGTGCGGTCATCTGCACGGATCAACACGAGGGTAGATATATTGCTGAGCGAACGCCCGTGCCTGTGGTCACTTACGGACTGAATAAGGGCGCAGACGTTACCGCCGAAGATGTTCGGCTTGACCCGCAGGGATCATCGTTTGTGGCTTGCACGCCCTGGGGGTGCTTCAGCATCGAGAGTTGCCTCATCGGTCGCCACAACGTCTGCAACATCCTGGCTGCCGCGGCTGTGGGGCTTTCCCAGGGCGTGGAGGTCAGCACGATTCGGCGTGCCATGAGCACCACCAGCCCGGTTCCCGGCAGGCTTGAGTTTATCCCTAATGAGAGAGGTTACAGCGTCGTGGTGGACTACGCCCATACGGATGATGCCCTCAAAAACGTCCTTACCTCGCTGAGAGAGATTACCACAGGAAGGTTGATTGTGGTTTTCGGTTGCGGTGGGGACAGAGATCGAGGGAAGAGAAAGAAGATGGGCCGGGTAGCGAGCCGGCTGGCAGATTTTGCGGTAGTCACTTCCGACAATCCCCGGAGCGAGGACCCGATGGAGATCATTTCCGAGATTGTTCAGGGTTTCGCTGGCGATAAGGATAATTTCAGGATCGAGCCGGACCGGTGCCGGGCGATTGCTGCGGCCATCTCCATGGCGGGGCAAGATGATACCGTTCTTATCGCGGGAAAGGGACACGAGACCTATCAGGAGTTCAACGATCACAAAATAGATTTCGATGACAGAAAGGTCGCACGAGAGCTTGTCGCGTGAAAGGCCCCGAAAGAGGCCAAGCTGAGAGTCGCCTCAAGCTATCGTGGGAATGTTTCATGCGGTTGATAAGTGGTAGCGAACTCGTTGATGCTGTTAAAGGAACGTTGGTAACAGGGCGGTGTGAGACCGTCTTCACGGGTGTCTCCATAGACTCTCGGTCTGTCCGAAGAGGCGATCTCTTCGTCGCCATCGTGGGGAAGCGCCTCGACGGACACGCCTTCGTGTGCGAAGCCCTGAAAAAAGGTGCGGCAGGAGCGCTCGTGTCGAGGCGCGACTTCGGCGCCTGTGAGGATGGCGACGTCGCCATTGTCATGGTGGATGACACAACCAGAGCCCTGCAAAACCTCGCGAAATGGCATCGGCGCCGCTTCAGTTGTCCGATCGCTGCGGTCACTGGCAGCAACGGCAAGACCACGACCAAAGACCTCACCTGGGCGATTCTGTCCCGGAAGTTCGGAACGGTTCGCAACGAAGGGAGCAAAAACAACCATATCGGACTGCCGCTGACGCTGCTGGAGTTGGATGAAGAGACCGAGGCGGCGGTGGTGGAACTTGGAACGAGCGGTTTTGGTGAGATTCGTGACCTGGTTTCCATCTGCTCGCCCGACGTGGGGTGCATTACCAACGTCGGTCCGGCGCATCTGGAGTTCTTTGGCAGCGTGGTGAAGGTGGCCAGAGCGAAGGCCGAGTTATTGGAGGGGATGCGAGAGGGTTCGCCCGTCGTGTTAAACGCCGACGATGAATGGTGCGAATGGCTCCACGGGCAGGCGAAGGGGCCGGTGGTCAGCTTCGGGATTTATCATCCGGCGGATTTCATGGCGGAGGACATCCAATCCGGCGATGGAACCGTTAGCTTCCGCATAGCGGCGAATCTCTTCGGTGTTCGGCGGTATGTGCGGATGCCTTTTGCAGGAGCTCACAATGTCTACAACGCTCTGGCAGCGGCAGCCATCGCCTCTCAGTTCGGCGCCGAAATCTCCGAGATCAAAGAGGGATTGGCGGCGGCGAGACTCCCATCCATGCGGTATGAGATCACGTCGCTGGAGGGGCTGACAGTCATCAACGACGCATACAACGCGAATCCCGTTTCCACCATGACCGCTCTCTCTTCTTTCTGCGAAATGAGCGTTCCCGGCAAGAGGATTTTTGTCTGTGGAGACATGCTGGAGCTCGGGAAACACGCCCGTGAAGCCCACGAACAGGTCGGGTTTTTCATTTCAAGCCAGCCGATTGACTACGTGATCGCTTTCGGGAAGCTCGCCCCTGCGGTTGTGAAGGCCGCTTTTGGCGATGGTCTTCGAGGCAAACGGTGGGCTTGCTGCCGGTCTGTGGAAGAGGTCGTATCGGTTCTGATGGATGTAGCGAGTCCCGGAGATGCCGTGTTGATCAAAGGGTCGCGGGCAAACGCTATGGAGAGAATTGTTGATCTCCTGAAGAGGCGGATGCGGAGTGAATCAGGGAAGCTGACAGAGGGCCAGAGGAAAGAAGCTGATGCTTTATCACCTTCTGTACCCGCTTAGGGACATATTCAGCGGATTCAACGTCCTGCGTTACATCACGTTTCGAGCGGCCATGGCCGCGGTGACGGCGATGGTCCTGGGCATTATCCTCGGCCCGTATGTCATACGAAAGCTCTACGAGCTAAGAATCGGTGCGCCACTGAGGAAGGAGGAATTCTTTGCGCTGCATGCCGCTCACAAGCAGAAGGATGGCGTGCCCACCATGGGGGGAATTCTCATTCTCATCGCCATCATCATCCCCACTTTGCTGTGGGTGGACATTCTCAACACGAACGTGGTCATCATCCTCGGTGCGACCATCTGGCTGGGCATTCTGGGATGCGCGGACGACCTCGCCAAGGTCAGGAAAACGGGAGCGGTAGGCATCTCGGCCAAGAGGAAATTCTTCTGGCAGATACTCCTGGGTGTGGTGGTGGGGGTACTCTTGGTGTGTTGGCCGGAAAAAGCGAGCTATACCACTAAGCTCTCCATCCCCTTCTGGAAGCATCCGGTGGTTGACCTGGGAGTGGGCTACGTCATTTTCGTGGTGTTCATCATCGTCGGGAGTTCGAACGCCGTGAATCTGACGGATGGGCTTGACGGTCTGGCGATCGGGTGCTCGATCATCGCTGCCATGGCCTACGGGGTCATTTGCTATGTGGCGGGCCACGCCGGTTTTGCAGGATACCTGAACATCCAGCACGTTCCGGGCGGCGGTGAGCTATCGGTTTTTTGCGCGGCGATGCTCGGGGCGGGTCTCGCTTTCCTTTGGTACAACAGCTACCCAGCTCAGCTTTTCATGGGGGACACTGGCTCCCTGGCGCTGGGCGGCGCCGTGGGAGTTATGGCCATCCTGGTGAAGAAAGAACTGTTGCTTCTGATGGTCGGCGGGATTTTCGTCATGGAAGCGGTCTCGGTCATCCTCCAGGTGTTCTCTTACAAAACAAGAAGAAAGCGGATATTTCTGATGACCCCCATCCATCATCATTTCGAGATGAAAGGATGGCCGGAGACGAAGGTCACCACACGATTTTGGATCATCGCGAGCATCTTTGCTCTTTTGAGTTTAGCGACGCTGAAACTTCAGTGAACCCGCATCTCGTGAGGCAGCCGGTAACAAACAAACCGAGCTGGTGGAAGAGGTTGTGCGGAGGCAGAGATGCGGGGAGAACGCAGTGCGGCCTCTTCCGCCCGCTCACTACGAAGCGCGAAACTACTGGCCAAGCGGCCGCCGGTTTTTGCTGATCGTTGGCGACCCAAGATGAGGAAAAGCTTATGCGTTCAGCTCTTGAAACAGCCAGTCAGCGGATGTTCCCTTTCGCGGGAGAAAGAACCGACGGCCGCATTGACCAGGTTATCGCCCACCTTCCCGGGCGCACGGTGCTGGTGGTTGGACTTGGTGAGAGCGGCTATGACGCGGCGATGTTCCTCCTGTCCAAAGACGCAAGAGTTCGCTGCACGGACAGCGCAGCAAGTGATGTCCTTGGAGCCAGGAAGCGACAAGTGGAAAGGCTCGGCGCGGAGGTGGAGCTGGGTGGGCACACGGGAAGATTCTACGCCGATTGCGAGATGGTAGTCGTCAGCCCGGGGGTTGATCCCTGTTCCCTTCCGCTGGTGCTGGCGGATTCGGAGGGTATCCCTGTCATCGGCGAAATGGAGCTGGCGTTTTGGTTTTGCCGCAGCCGAATTGTCGGCATCACCGGGACGAATGGGAAGACGACAACGTGCGAGCTGACCAATCGAATCCTGTCGGAAGGGGACCTGATGACGGCCACTGCCGGCAACATCGGTTTGCCTCTCGTGCGTAAGGTAGCTGAAGCGGAAGCGCCCGAGATTCTCGTTGTCGAAATCAGCTCCTTCCAGCTCGAAAGAATTCACAAGTTTCGCCCGTTCATTTCCGTGGTGCTGAATATCACGGACGACCATCTGGATAGGTATGAGTCCTTTCAGGAGTATGTCGAAGCGAAAAGGAGGATCGCCGAGAACCAGAGGAGGGGTGATTTCCTGATTGTCAATGAGAGAGTGAGACATCTCTTTGCGAACGGGAATGGTGGAGACTTCCCGACTGTGTTCACCGTGGGATCGTCCCGTTGTGCCGATTTGTCTTTCGGTCAAGGAAGAATTCTCAGCCGCGTTTCGGGCGAGGAAAAGCTCTACGATGTCGGCTCTCACTGGCATCTGCGAGGAGAGCACAATCTCGAGAATGCGGCTGCCGCTATTGGCGTCGCAGAGATCTTAGGAGTCGGAGAACGGGCCATATACTCGGCATTATCGAGCTTCCGAGGGCTCCATCATAGGATTGAATTCGTGGACGAGATTTTTGGAGTTGGTTTCGTTGACGATTCCAAAGCGACGAACGTGGATGCGGCGGTAAAGGCGCTGGAGAGCTTTTCTGAGCCGGTGATCCTGATCGCTGGAGGACGGGACAAGGGTGGCGCTTATGAACCGCTGAAGGAGGCGGCAAGAGGGAGGGTGAAATTGGCCGTGCTCATAGGTGAAGCGAGGGAGAAGCTGAAGTTCTGCCTCGGCCAGGTGATCCCCACGGTCTCGGCGGAGAACATGGATGCCGCCGTGGAACTGGCTTTTGAAAACGCGGCAAAAGGAGAGGTCGTCCTGCTCTCCCCTGCTTGCAGCAGTTTTGACATGTTTGCGGACTACAAGCATAGAGGGCAAACCTTTCAGAGAAAGGTGAAACAACTGAAACAAAAACTGGAGGAAAGGAGGAGAAACCATGAAGCTGCGTGACACCGTTATACTGGTGGTCCTGGCTCACGTGGGACTGGTGCTGGTGTGGATCTGCATGGGCGGCTGTGCCAACGACAAGGCGCAGGATCCCAAAGAAGAGGTCGCGGCCATCACCTCCGAAGAGGAGGCAATGGAATTGCTGCCTATGGAAGTGGCCAGTGTAGGACCCGCTGCACCCATTACGATCGAAGAAGAGCCCCTGCCAACGACAGGATTTACCCTGCCGGGAACGGAAGTGGTCACACCCGCCCTCGGGCCTGCCGAGACCGGGACCTCTCCGCAAGAAATCCGGTACGCCGTAAGGAAAGGGGACACGCTGTGGGCGCTCAGCCGGAAGTTCAAGGTATCCATTGACGCGATCGTGGATCGAAACGACATTCAGAACGCGGCGCTGATCAGAGAGGGGCGGGAGCTGATCATTCCGGTGGCCGAAGCTCCTGAGCCGGAAGCGCCAGCCCCGACCGCTGAGGCGCCGGCAGCTCTCCCCGGTGGTTCTGAAGCCGTTCTGGTCGCTGAGGATGCCGAGAATGCGGTGCATACGGTACAACCCGGCGACACCGTCTGGAAACTCGCGAGAGTGTATGGGACCACGTCCACGGCGATTATGGAAGCCAACAACATTACTGATGCAACGAGGATTCAGATCGGGCAAGAACTTCGTATCCCGAAAGATGAGTAGCGAACACCGTTATGCAGTCTGAGCGAGCGCTGCTGATAATCCTGGTCATTATCCTCCAGGGCATAGGACTGGTGATGATCTACGACTCCAGCGCCATTTACGCCAACGAGGCGCCTGCGATCCACGACAGCGATTTCTTCCTGAAGAGGCAGCTTGTGTGGGCGGCGTTGGGCGCCGTGGCATTCGCCACGCTGTCGGTCGTGGACTACCGCGTCTTGGTCAGGAACGGTTTGCCGATTTTCGGGCTGTCGCTCTTTGCTCTGGGGTTGGTCTTCGTGCCCGGAATTGGAGTCAAGGCCAACGAGTCCTACAGATGGATTCGGCTGGGGGGAAAGATGTTCCAGCCCTCCGAGTTGGCCAAGCTGACGTGCATCCTTTTCCTTGCGCACATGTTGTCGAAGAACCGGGGGAGGCATCCCCTCACTCTCAAGAAGCTTCTGCTTCCGCTGGTGGGGATAGGCGCTTGCGCCGGATTGATCCTGCTGGAGCCGGACCTCAGCTCCACGGCTGTCCTGGGCATGGTAGCGTTTATCGTGCTCTTCGCCTCGGGCTTGAAGCTCAGGTATCTGTTTTGCCTGGTGGCGGCAAGCGTCGGCGCGTTGAGCTACAAGGTTTATACCTCCAATTATCAGTTCAGCCGGATTATCGCTTTTCTCAATCCTGCGGGACACGAGTCCGGCGTGGCGTATCAGCAGACGCATTCGCTCTTGGCCTTGGGCACGGGCGGGCTATTGGGCCTGGGGCTCGGCGGGGGAAGGCAGAAACTCGGCTTTCTGCCGTACCTTTACAACGATTTTGTGGCGGCATCGGTTGGCGAGCAAATGGGCTTTATCGGGATGTGCGTCCTGATTGGTCTTTTCGTGCTCTTCGTGCTGCTGGGATTCAGGATCGCACACCGAGCGAAACACCCTGAGGGGTATCTGGTTGCGGTGGGAGTGACTTCTCTTATCGGCATCCAGGCCATCCTCCATCTCGGGGTTGTGACCAGCCTGCTCCCGGCCACAGGGCTGAATCTCCCTTTCGTGAGCTTCGGGGGTTCAAACTTGCTTGTGGCGTTCCTGGGCACGGGCTTGCTTATGAGCGTCAGCCGCATTGCTGAGAAGGCACCGGTGGCGGAACGGCCGCGCGCATTGCCTGCCCGCGCTCGCCGGAAAAGCTATTTGGCGGTGGCGAGGCGACATCCCCGTGCATAGGTCTGTTCGGCCTGCACGGACTGGGTGGATAGAAAGCCCCACTGCCGCATCAGCGACGATGTGACTGTTTTTGCCGTTGCAGCGTCGCCGAAGGAACGAATCGTCTCAACGAAGGACGCAAAATGAGGGTTTTGATCGCCAGCGGAGGAACCGGCGGGCATATCTTCCCTGCCATTGCAGTGGCTGAGGAGATCAAGAGACGCCAGCCTGATGCACAGTTTCTGTTTATAGGCGCGAGGAAACAGGCGCTGGAGAAGTTTTGTTTCTATCGTGACGCTGGCGTGGTCCGTTTACCCGCTGTGGGCATGCCTCGGAAGGTCTCGGTTGATTTTGCGTCTTTCGCGTTGAGGATGTTGGCCAGCTTTGATCTGTCCCTCCGGCGGGTGGCGAGCTTTCGCCCTCACGTAGTGCTTGGGTTTGGAAACTTTGGCTCAGTGGGGCCGCTTCTTGCGGCGAAGATTCGTGGCGTTCCCATGGCGATTCATGAGGCAAATGCCATCCCGGGGAAGGCGAATCTCCTCCTTTCCAGACTCTCGAATAAAGTGCTGGTACACTTCCCCCGGGCGGCCCACCATTTCCCAAACGGAAACGTGGAAGTGGTGGGAATGCCCGTCAGAAAGGAATTCAAACAGAAACGAGAAAGGCTCGGCGCCCTGGCTCAAATAAGGTTGAGTGGCACAAAAATCACCCTCCTGGTCGTCGGCGGTAGCCAGGGCGCCCGAGCCCTCAATATTGAGGTCTGCAATGCGATCCCAATTCTACAGAAGATGTCATCCAGAGTACAAGTGATTCATTTGACCGGGAAGAGTGACTATTCCTGGGTCAGGCGGTATTACGAGAACTCGCCGGTCCAGGCTTACGTCGCTCCTTTCGACTCTCGGATGAAACTCCTCTACGATGGTGCGGACCTTGTTTTGGCCAGGGCGGGCGCTTCGACCGTCGCTGAAATCATCCAGACCGGCAAACCAGCCATCCTCGTTCCTTTTCCGTACGCAGCTTCTCAGCATCAAGACGAAAACGCCAGGTTCTTACAGGAGAACGGTGGTGCCGTTGTTCTAAAGCAGCGGCTAACGTCCTCCAGCGGCCCGAGTGTTCCCGGTCTTGGGGAGAAGCTCTGCGAATTGATAGAGGATAGGCAACGGCTTCGGGAGATGGCAGATAGCAATCGGAGGTTAGCGAACGGGTCGGCAGCTCAGAGGATAGCGGACTTATTGTTCCAGATCGCGCGTCCGGAGGTTGCCGTCTACCGCCACGTGGGACGACAAGCGGCAGTGGCGGCATGATTTCCCAGGCACTCTTCTGTGGTCTCGGCTGGGGCTGAAGGAGAATCGGAGGCTTTGTTGATGACCGTGGTTTCTGACATACCGAAAGATCAACCGGTGCACTTCATCGGTATCGGGGGGATCGGGATGAGTGGAATCGCCCTTACTTTCCTTCACCGAGGATACAGAGTTACAGGTTCCGATCTGAAGACATCGCCCATCACCGATCGTTTGGTGGCAGCCGGTGCCGAGGTCTATCAAGGACATCGGGCATCGAATGTGCCGGAAAACGCGACTGTCATCTACTCCTCCGCAGTGAAGGAGGAGAACCCCGAGTTGGCGAAAGCGCGTGCCCTCGGCTTGCCCATTATTAAACGGGCAGAGGCTCTGGCGTGGCTTATGCGAGACGAAATCTCCATAGCCGTGGCCGGCACGCATGGCAAGACGACGACCACCTCCCTTATGGCCTTGATCCTGCACCACGCCGGACTCGATCCTTCCGCGATTGTTGGCGGCATAGTGGACAGATTCGGGGGGAATGTTCTTTGTGGTGATGGGCCGCATTTCGTTGCGGAAGCGGACGAAAGCGACGGTTCTCTCGTTAACTTCTATCCGGCCTACAGCATCATCACGAATATCGAGGAAGAACATTTCGGCTTTTACAGCAATCTTCAGCAGATCGTGGGTACGTTCGGCAGATTTGTACGAAACACCTTTCGTAACGGGAAACTCATCTACAACCTCGACGATCCCAACGTCTGCATTCTCGTCCGGAAGTACAGGGGAGCCGCTCTGAGTTACAGCATCTCGCAAGCAGCGGACATTTTCGCCGATAACATTTCCCTGCACGGCTTCGGCTCGACCTTTGATGTCTTTTACGAGGGAACGCCTCTGGGAACAATGGAACTGAGCATCCCGGGGATTCATAACGTTTCGAACTCCCTGGCAGCTATAGCCATTGCCATGGAGGTGGGCATTCCTTTTGAGACCGTCAGGGAAGCCGTAGCCGGATACGGAGGGGTGCGGCGAAGATTCGAGGTCAAGGGCCTGATAGACAATATCCTCGTCATTGACGACTACGCTCACCATCCCACGGAAGTTATCGCCACCCTCCGCTCCGGGAGGGAGGTCGCTAATGGCGGCCGTTTGGTGGGCGTGTTTCAACCTCACCGGTACACCCGCACGAAGTACCTTCACCAGAAATTCTCTAAGGCCTTTACTTCGGTTGATCGGCTGATTCTGACAGACATCTACAGCGCGAATGAGCCGGTGATTAAAGGAATAGACGGCAGGACGATCATGCGAAGCGTCGTGGGATCAGGGCAGGAGAACGTCGAGTATTTTCCGGACCTTCACGAAATCCCCGATTATCTCTCGGAGACGGTTGCTCCCGGTGACGTGGTGATCACCATGGGAGCGGGCAATATCTCGATTGTTGCCGATGAGCTGGTACGAAGGCTCAAGGAAAGAAGTAACCAAGTGGCAGCAGTGGTGACTTATGAGTGATAAGCTAAACGTGTGGATGATCTGCGGCGGGCGGTCTGCCGAACATCAGGTGTCTCTGCAATCGGCGAAGTCCATCGCCTCGGCGCTGGATCGGCAAAAGTACAACCTGCATCTCGTGACCATCACCAAACAAGGCAAGTGGGTGAGCAGCGGATTGTTGGAAGATCGCACGCCTCCGGCCTTGGAGCAGGTCTGGGAAGGAGACGGCTCTCCTGGCGAGGAATTGATTACCTCGGATGGTCTGGGCGCGCTTGCGGCGAAGGTTTCGCCCGTCGCCGAGGGAAGTAGACCTGATGGCGGCAATGGGCGAATGGTTGCCTTTCCCGTGCTGCACGGTCCGTACGGGGAGGATGGCACCATCCAGGGGCTCTTTGAGATGCTTGATATCCCTTATGTCGGTTCGGGTGTGTTAGGTTCAGCCCTCTCCATGGACAAAGCAAAAAGCAAGGAGATTCTCTTCCATAAAGGCATTCCAGTGCCCAAATGGATTTCCTTCAACCTGGGCACGGGTGACGTTCGTACGGGCAGAATCCCCGAAATTGTCGCCACGGTGATCGGATACCCCTGCTTTATCAAGCCAGCGAACCTGGGCTCGAGCGTTGGGATCACAAAGGTGAAACATCGGAGCGAACTGGACGATGCCATCCATTTGGCGCGGCGGTATGACACCAAGATTCTCATCGAGGAAGCTATTGACGCCAGGGAGATTGAATGCAGCGTTCTGGGCAACGGCCGGGCCATTGCTTCGATTCCCGGGGAGGTCGTGCCCGAAAAGGAATTCTACGACTACGAGGCCAAATATTCTGATGAGGGAACGGAGCTGATCATCCCCGCAGACTTGTCCGAGGAGCAGGTGGAACGTGTTCAGCATCTTGCCGTCCGCGCTTTTCACGCCCTGGAATGCTGCGGCATGGCCAGAGTTGATTTCTTCTTCGAGAAGAGGAGCGGCAGGATCATCGTTAATGAATTAAACACGATCCCGGGCTTCACGGAAGTCAGCATGTACCCCAAGCTCTGGGAGGCGAGCGGGATATCCTATCCGCATTTGCTGGACAGGCTGATTGAGCTGGCTCTGGAAAGGTATACAGAAAAGAAGGAACTCAGTGTAGATCGAGATTAGCGGCTCGCGGCAAGGCCATTGGTGAGCCGGCTTCGGGTGGAGAATGATACGGCGGAAATCGAAAAAGAAAAAGCCGATCAAACTCTTCGTGATGAACGCGAAAGTTCTCAAGAAGAGGAAGAAACCGCCCAATTTTTCACCATTCACACGTGAAAAGACCATCAGGCTCGGACTAATCTTCGTAGTTCTGGCTACGTGTGGGTTCGGGGGAGTTGAGGTCGGCCGCTACCTCCTCTCCGACCCAAAATACGCTATCAAACATATAATCGTTCGTGGAAACCAGAGGCTGTCGAGCGAAGAAATCATCAAGTTTTCATCGCTGAAGAAAGGAGAGAACATCTTCGGGTCCCGGATTCATCGGGCAAGAGATCGGTTGTCGAAACTTCCGTTGATAGAACATGTCGTGGTGTCCCGGTTCATGCCTGATGTTCTGGTCATCGAAATGGTGGAGAGGGTCCCCCGAGCGAAGCTACCGGGTTCCAAGAGGTTTCTTGCTGACTATTCGGGGGTGATCCTCCCTCGCACCGCGTGCAGTGAGCCGGATGAACTTCCATCAATTGTCGGGGTGGACACAGCGGACCTGAGTGTCGGCGACAGATGCTCGGCCCCGGCAATGACCAAGGCGATGCGGGCACTCCAGTTGTGTGAGTCTCCACGGTTGTCCGGTCTGATTGAGGTGGAAGAGATTGATGCTTCGCGGACGGACGACCTTCGCCTTTACCTGAAACAGGGAAGCTACACGAAGAGGAATTGTGCGGTCCGGATCGGAGGAGAGGATTTCGAACAGAGACTTGCGAATCTTGCTGCGTCCCTTGAAGATATCAAAGATCAATATAGACAAGAGGTCCGGTGGATTGACGTGGTTCTAAACTATGCTCGCTTTTGACCAGCGACTGCTTTTTGTGCGTTAGGGGCACTCGGTTCATTGTCGAGGTCGTGAAAGGAATCCAAGCGATGCCGAAAAGGGACAACATCGTAGTAGGACTTGACATCGGGACGACGAAAATCTGCGCCGTGGTGGCGGAGCGTGTGGCAGGAGGAGAGCTTCGAATTCTCGGTTATGGCAGTGCACCTTCCAAAGGACTGCGAAAGGGTGTCGTCGTCAACATCGAGAGCACGGTGGATTCCATCGGTCGGGCTGTGGACGAAGCGGAACTCTCTTCCGGTGTAGAGACCGCGTCGGTCTTCGTGGGCATCGCCGGGGGGCACATTCAGAGCTGCAATAGCCGTGGTGTGGTGGCGATAACGGCCGAAAACAAGGAGATAACGCGGGCTGACGTTGAAAAGGCCGTCTCCGCGGCCAAAGCCATCGCCGTTTCCATTGACAGGGAGATTATCCATGCTATCCCTCAGCAGTTCTACGTGGATGGGGAGGGAGGAATTGTTGACCCGGTAGGCTTGCACGGTCTGAGGCTGGAAGCGGATGTGCACATCGTAACGGGCGCCGTGATGTCTGCCCAGAACATTGTCAAGTGCGTGAACAGTGCGGGGATTCAGGTGGAGGATATTGTCCTTCAGCCTCTGGCGTCAAGCATGGCCACTCTGTCGAACATTGACAAAGAGGTGGGGGCGATCCTGGTGGATATAGGAGGAGGAACGACCGATTTCATTGTGTTCAGCGATGGAAGCGTCAGACATAGCGATGTCCTCTATCTGGCGGGCAATGATGTGACCCGCGACATTCACAAAGTGCTTTGCATTCCTGAGTCAAAGGCGGAGGAGCTGAAGGTGAAGTACGGTTTCGCCATAGCTTCCATGGCTCGGACGCACGAAACGTTCCCCCGTCCCGCCACAATGCACCGGCCGGCGGGCGAGGAACCGCTCCGCACGCTTTGTGAAATCATCGAGTACCGCATGCGAGAGATTTTCTCGATCACCAAGGACAGGATTCAAGGGAATGGTTGCGGAGACCTGATCGGTTCCGGCGTTGTTCTAACAGGGGGAATGTCCCTTCTGAAGGGGTCTCGAGACCTGGCTCGAAACGTCTTCAACGGCATCCCCTCTCGTGTGGGCAGGCCACAAGGAGTCATAGGCGCCAGCGAGGCTCTCGCCAGCCCCATCTACGCGACAGGGATCGGACTGGCCAAGTACGGCGCCGAGTTTCGAGCCAGGGGCGAGGAGGTTCGGTTCAATCGCAGGAACATCTTCAAAGCAGTCTTCAAGAAAATGCGGGAGTGGATGAAAGGACGTTTTCGGTCGAGCTAAAACCGGCCTTCTTTTGAGGCCCAGAGAATAAATGAGAAAGGCTTAAATTTTGGTGCGGCGGCGACGGTGCTGCCTCACCGGGAGTGGCTAACAGGGGGTGAAAAGTGTTAAAGATCGTTGAAACAGAAAAGGAACAGACCAAGATAAAGGTTATCGGAGTCGGAGGCGCCGGATGCAACGCCCTCAACTCCATGATCTCCGCTGACATTGAGGGAGTGGATTATGTGGCTATCAATACGGATGCACAGGCGCTGAAGTCCTCGGCGGCCAAAGAGAAGATTCAAATCGGCAAAAGCGTTACGCAGGGGCTGGGAGCGGGCGGAAACGCCGAGATTGGCAAGGATGCCGCCACGGCTGACGTGGAGGTCATTGGCGAATTGCTTGACGACGCAGAGATCGCTTTTCTGACTGCAGGGTTCGGCGGCGGCACAGGAACCGGTGCCACGCCGGTTATAGCCCGAATAGCCAAGGAAAAAGGCATCCTGACTATGGCGGTGGTGACCAAGCCCTTCCTCTTCGAGGGGAGCATCAAGCGGCGCGTCGCGGAAGAAGGGCTCCGGCAGCTAAGGAACGAAATTGACACGGTCATGGTCATCCCCAACCAGAGGCTCTTCGAGATCGCTGGAGGGGACGCCTCCATGATCAACGCTTTCCGGATAACGGATGATGTCCTGACAAAGGTTGTCCAGGCCGTCTCCCGTCTCATTCTGAAGCCGGGCATCATTAATCTCGATTTTGCTCATATCCGCACCGTGATGTCCATCCCGGGCGCGTCCACCCTCGGCTTTGGGGAGGGGCAGGGCAGCGAAAAGGCCATAATTGCCATGCGGGAGGCGATCTCGAATCCTCTTATGGAGCAGACGGAGATCGTGGGGGCTAAGGGCGTTCTGATCAGCCTGCTCTGCGGAACGGACCTCATGCTTCGGGAGTTGGACGAGGCCGTAGCCGTCATCAAGCAGATTTCCGCGCCCGATGCGAACGTCATCTTCGGAGCGAATGTTGATCCCGAGATAAGCGACCGGGCAGCAATCACCATCATTGCCACTGGTCTGCACGTGAGTAAGAAACGGGAACAGCAGGAGGAACAGGAGTCAAAACCGGTTCAAAGGCCGGACCAGGAACTGATTGAGTTCGTGGAAGAAAAGGAAGAAGACGAAGGACAGCTTGAACCAGCAGTGTTGTCCAGCGCCGAGGAAGCTTTCTATAAGAAATTGGAGACGCCAGCTATTTGGCGAAAAAAAGGGAAACGCGCCTGAGGCTGGCATCGAGCGACCGGCACCTGGCGAGTGGGCACAGGGTTGGAGACACGGGGCCTTGCCGGATTTCGGCACGCGATTTTCTCCGCCGCTCACCCGCTGTGCCGGCCGCCGAACATCCGAGGTTTCCCCGGACCTCTTCACATATCCGACCGGTACAAGGCCGGCGGGAACACATTTTATGGTGTGGCTTGGTGTAGAGGGAGAACAAGGCAGTTTCTATTCGTGCCGCAGAGCCTCGATGGGGTCCATGTTGGCGGCACGTGAGGCGGGGTAAAGCCCGAAAATAACGCCGATGGCTGCGGAAATCCCGAAGGCGAGCATCAGCGACCATGCGGTTACGATCGTCCTCATGTCCGCAAAATAGGTCACCAGGCTTGGAATGGTCACCCCCAGGAGCACTCCTACAATGCCGCCCCCTGCCGACAGGACAACAGTCTCCACCAAGAACTGAAGGATGATGTCTTTCTTCTTGGCTCCAAGGGCACGTCGAACACCGATTTCCCTGGTTCGCTCCGTGATGCTGGCAAGCATGATGTTCATAATCCCAATTCCGCCCACCAGCAGGGAGATAGCGGCTATGGAGCCAAGCACGATGTTGAAGATTCTCTTGGTCTTTTCGGCCTGATGGAGAAGCTCCAGAGGGACAATGAGCTCATAGTCCATTTTCTTGTGGAATTTTTTCAGTATGTGCCTGATGATCTTCGCGGTGATGGGCACATTCTCGACATCGTTCACTCTCACCGTGATCTGCTTGAGCTCCACCCTCTCCATCTCGAATGTTCCCGCGGTTCTTTTGACGTTCAGGTCGCTGTATCTTTCCCGGGCAGTGGACAAAGGCAGGTAGATGTCGAGATTGAGATTCTCCTGTCCCTCCTTCTTGACGACTGCTCTTTGCTCCATGATCCCTACGACCGTAAAGTAATCGGGGCCGACTTTGACTTGTTTCCCCAAGGGGTCCATGTACGTGAAGAGTTTCCTGGCAATTCCCTCCCCGAGCGCGCATATGTTCTTCTTTCTGGACATGTCTGTAAAAGTGATGAAGCGACCTCTCGCCACCTGAAAGTTTGCGATATCGGGGTACCAGGGAACCGTTCCTACGACGCGTGTACTGACCCGCCTCGAACCGAAATACACATCTTTATCCATCTTCTTCATGGGCACGACCACCCTGACGGCCGGAACCGTCGTCGCGATTCGTTCGGCGTCTTTGTAGGTCAGCCCGTACATGAGAAGGCGGCTTCGCTCGACATTGGCGACTTCTTCCTCCGGGGGCTTGACGCTCTTGATGATGATGTTGTTACTACCGAGGAGCTTGATCTGCTGCTGGGCCTCCCAGCCGGCTCCCTCACCGATGCTCAACATGGCAATCACCGAGCATACGCCGAAGATCACCCCCAGAGCGGTCAATACGGAGCGCAGCTTATGCAGCATCAAGCTCTTCAAGCCAACTTTGATTGTTCGCACAATCCGAAAAGCGATCATGTCTCTAAGCTTCCCTGAGAATTTCTTTTCAACCCACTCTAACTCATTTCCTATTACCCGAGCTGGCTTCCATTGACGACCATGCCGTCCTTGAGCCTGATGATTGACCTGGCCAGGGCGGCAACTTTCTCGTCGTGGCTGACCATCAAAATCGTCTTTCCCTCTTCGTTGAGACTGGAAAGAACGGATAGAATCTCGGCGCCCGTGGCGGAATCGAGGTTGCCCGTGGGCTCGTCGGCCAGAATGATCAGTGAATCGTTGACAATCGCTCGGGCGATGGCTACTCGCTGCTGTTCTCCACCGGAAAGCTCCGCTGGCCTGTGGTTCAATCTTCCGCCCAGTCCCACCATCTCGGCGATCTTTGTGCTCCGCTCCTTACATTCAGCAGGAGAAACCCCCTGATAAACCAAGGGTACCTCGATATTTTCCAGGACCGACAGTTGTTGTATCAGGTTGTATGATTGGAAAATGAACCCCAGCTTTCTGCTTCTGATTTCGGAGAGCTCATCATCGGTGAGCTGAGAAACGTCCTCACCTCCGAGGTAATACTCCCCTGACGTCGGCCGATCGAGACAGCCAAGAAGATTAAGGAGCGTGGATTTGCCGGACCCGGACGGCCCCATAATGGCCACAAAATCTCCTTCCTCGAACGATAGGGTTAGTCCCCTCAGAGCCTCGACGGTAATTCCTCCCAGGTGGTAGGTCTTCTTCAGGTCAATGACTTCCGCGATTTTCACAGAGATTCTTCCTTACTGACTTATAGGCTCTTTTGTTTCTTCGGCGCTTGTTGGAACAGCGGAGGACCCGCGTGGTCTCGGCCCTCTGCGGGGACCTGCCTCGCCCGGCCCTCCTGGCGGTCTCTCTCCTGCTGGTCCGGGTCTGCCTCGTCGCTCCATGATCTGTCGCAATCTCTCAGGCGTGATCTCTCCTTCAATCCCGAGCGCCTTCAGCCGCTCCTGCATCTGCTTCTTCTGCTCCGGCGTCAGGTTTTGGAGGAAGGCTTTTGTTCTCTCTTCCGTATCAGCGGGCGGCTTTTCGGGTTCCTCTTCCTCCCCCTTCGGCCCGACGGGTGTTTGGTCCTTGTGTGGAGGCCATTTCTCTTCAAACTCGGCGACTTCGGGCTTTTTGAGACCGGTTGCCTCTGCAAGGGTCACGGGAGCGTTGGTGAGCACCTTGTCTCCTTCCTTCAAGCCCGACTTTATCTCGATGTAATTATGGTTCGATAATCCGACCTCGACGGGGGTCTCCTTTTCCTTACCCTGTTTCAGGACGTAGCAGACATCTCGATTCCGCCGGATAGTCACCGCCTGGACAGGCAGATACAGCACGTCCTTCAGGTCGGCTATGATGATCTCCACCTTCGCCGTCATCCCCGGCTTTAAAGCTCCGGATGTCTCATCAACCAGAATCGTGGCGGGATAGAGTGTGAGATCGGGATTCATCCAGTTCTGCTCGGAATCGGGCAGAAGGGCCACCTTCTCCACATGCCCGCGGAGGGTCACGCCGGGGGCGGCCTCGAAGGTGATGATAGCCTCCTGTTCGGGCTTGACCATATCGCGCACGGATTCCTGCAGACGCATATCCACTTTGAGATTCGAGAGGTCCGGAAGCTCGATGATTTTCTGGCGTTCATACACCGTCTCTCCTTCCGCGATCAGGCCTCCTCGTCCTCGTCCATGCCAGTGCGCCCCCCCTCCGGTGCTCGAGGCATAGATCACAAGACCGGGCTGGGGCGCTTTGATCACGCTTTTTCCCAATTGATCCTTGTGCGCGTCCAACCTCTCTTTTTCCATGCGGTAGGTGGCCGCTTGGGCTTCCAGGTCCGCCTGTACTTGAGCCAGTTTCGAGTTCGCTTTTCGTGTGGCTCTCTCCAGTTCCTTTTGAGCTTCCTCGTAGTCGGCAGTCAACTTCGCCAGTTGTTTCGGATGGTCGTAATTGATCAGCAGCCTCAGCGCTTCGACATCCTTTTTCAGGTTGATCACACCATTCTGGAACTTGGACCTGTCGGCGTTGAGCTGCGTTTCCGTAACGTATCTCTTTTTGAAAAGCTCTCGCGTTCCTTCGAAAGCGTCCTTCGCCAGTTTCAACCCCGTGTTCGCACTGACAACGTCGTAAAGATGCGTTCGGAGTTGCTGATGCCAGTCCCCCCCCGCAAGCTTGTCAAGGCCCATCTCCGCGAAATCCACCGAGAGGTCTTGCTCCTCCGTCCCACTGTCATTTTCATTTCTCCCGGACCCGTCTGTAGGCTCAGCTTCCATCTCGCCGAGCTGTTTCGCCCAGTCCTCCGTCGCGTACCTACTCAGCAATTTAGTTGCGAAGTCGAGCGCCAGTTGGGCTGCGTTCGCGAGTTCCGCATCGGATTCCCGGGCGGTGTACTTCTCGAGGTCAATCTTCGCAAATTCCACGGTCAGTTCCGCAGCCCGGATGTCGCTGTCGTTCTGGTTCTTCTGGAGGTCATACGCTTCCTCGGCCCTTGTGAGGGTTGCGCTTGCCGACTCGACTATGATCTGATGTCTCTCAATTTCGTCCTCATGAAGGGACGCGTCGAGCTCAACCAGCACGTCTCCCTCTTTTGCCTGGGTCCCTTCTGGAACGATGCTGATGATGGTTATTCCCTCGGAACCCCCTCCCCGGCTTTCTCCCCGACCTCCTCCCCCATACGTCTGCTCCATCTCACAGTTCAGACTGACAGACTTCTGCGCCTGTAGCTTCCCAGCTTCGAGCACAGAGATCTGAAAGTCGCCTCGTTTGACCGTGAAAAGTGCCACGGCCTCGTCGCGGCCGCTATTGCCTGCAAGCTTTGCCCAGGCAATTCCTCCCACGACGATCACAGCCACCGCGATAGGAATGACTTTTGTCAGTTTGTGGTTACGAGAGTTTTTCTTTTCTTGCGAAGAGTCGCTTTGTTGTTTCGACATTTTCCTCCACCCGTCTTCACGGATTCCCTGATCGTTCGGCTTCTCCTGTCCTTCGTGGGGAGTCAGATGCCGTGCCTGGTCTTCTTCCGGGTCGCCGGCCTTCCCCGCGCGGCCCACGTCTCATTCCTTCTCCACCCGGCCTCGGTCCGCCGAATCGCTCCCCCATTTTCCGGCCGATTTCCCTCATCTTCTCGGGGGTCATCTTCTCCAAGTCCGTGTTTTCGTCTATCCCCAGTTCTTTCTTCTGTTCGGATGTAAGATTCTGCAAGAAGGCTTTCGCTCTCTCCAGCATTTGCGCTGGCAACTGCCTTGGTTTCTCCTCCGTTTCCTTCGGCTGGCCGGAGGCCTCTTCCGAGCTTGGAGTCTCCTTCTTTTCCTCCTCGGCGCCCTTCGCCTTCTTGACAGGCGTTTCCTGCACCAGGGTGATCGGAGCGTACTGCAGCACCTTGTCTCCTTCTTTAAGCCCTGACTTGATCTCGATGTAGTTGTCGTTTGACAGGCCGACCTCAACGGGGGTTACGATTCTGTCAGACCCTTTCATCACAAAGCAGACCTCCCGCTCGCCGCGAACCGTCACCGCATGCACAGGCACATACAGCACATTCTTCAGGTCCGCGATGATGATCTCCGGCTGTGCGCTCATACCAGGCTTCAAAGCGTCGGACTGATCGTCAATGATGATGGAGGTCGAGTAGACTGTAAGGTCCGGGTTCATCCACCGGTTTCCAGAATCCGGCAGGATGGCCACCTTTTCCACATGCCCGTGGAGCATCAGACCGGAAAGCGCCTCGACCGTGATGATCGTGTCCTGACCCGGCTTAACCATGTCCCTCACAGATTCGTGAACGTTTACGTTCACTTTCAGCGTCGAGAGGTCTGGAAGCTGAATGATCTTCTGGCGCTCATACACGCTCTCCCCCTCGGCGATCAGGCCACGCTCCCTGCGGAACCGATCTCCGCTACTCGATGCGTACACCACCAGACCTGGTTGAGGAGCTACGATTTTGCTTTTGTCCAATTGATCCTTCAGCTTGGCCAACCTCTCTTGCTGCCTCTCGTACGTCGCGTCTTTTGCATCCAGGTCCGACTTTCTCTGGGCCTCCTGCGAGTCGGCTCTCCGTTTGGCTCTCTCCAGCTCCTTCTTCGCCTCTTCGTAGTCGGCCACGAACTTGGCCAGTTGCTTCGGATGGTCATAATTGACGAGCAGCCTCAGGGCTTCGACGGCTTTCTTGAGTTCGATCACTGCACTCTGGAATTTGGACTCGTCGGCCTTAAGCTGGGTCTCTGTTACATACTTCTTTTTGAAAAGCTCTCTGGTTCCTTCAACCGTGTCCTTCGCCAGTTTCAGCGAAGTGTCCGCCTGAACTATCAGGAACAGGTTATTCCTGAGCTGTTGATGCCAGTCCCCCCCCGCAAGCTTGTCAAGGCCCATCTCCGCGAAATCCAGCGAAAGGTCCTGGTCTTCCATGCCGGACTCATTTTCGTTTTTCCCGGTTTCGTTTGAAGCCTCAGATTCTATCACACCGAGCTGTTTGGCCCAGTCCTCTCCTGCGTACTTTGCGTACTTACTGAGCAACTTGTTTGTGAAGTCGAGGGCCAACTGTGCCGCCCTGGCGAGCTCCTCGTCTGACTCGCCGGCGGTGTACTTTTCCAGGTCAATCTTTGCGAAAACAACCGCCAACTGTGCCGCCTTGATGTCGCTCTCGTTCTGGTTCTTCTGGATTTCGAGCGCTTCTTGAGCGTTCTTAAAGGAATTCTCGGCGGACTTGACGGTGATCTCCTGCTCGTCAATCCTCTCCCTCAAATCGGCTGAATCGAGCTCGACCAGCACCTGCCCCTCCTTCACATAGGTCCCCTCCGGCACGATGCTGATGATGGTGCTTTGCCCTTCCACCTCGCACGTCAGAGCCACCGATGTGACCGCCTCGATCTTCCCCGGCTCGCTCACGGAGATGCGAAGGTTGCCTTTTCTGACTGTGAACACTCCCCCCGCCTCGTCGAAGCCACCCCCGCCTGAGAACTTCGCCCAAGCAATCCCGCCAACGACGATCACCGCCACTGCGATGAGGATGCCCCTCTTCAGCTTATGATTTTGAGAGTTCTTCTTCCTTTGTTTCGGATCGCTCTGTTGTCTCGACATCTTCATCACCTCTTTGGTGTGGTTCTTCCTCAACCCACAGTCCCCGGTCGTCAACCTGGAGTGCTTCCGTGCTCAGCCACAATTGCAGTTTTTGTATCTCATAGTCCACCAGGGCCGAGGTCAGGGCGTTTTGAGCGCTCAGAAGCGAGCGCCTGGCTTCCAGCAGGTCGCGGTACTCTGTTTGAGCCAGTCCTTTTTCGTAGCTCAGTGCTGCATTATCAACCCTTCTGGTGGCCAGATCAACGCCCATTTTCTGAATTTCATAGCTACTTCTGGCCTGTTCCAAGGCGCGGTATGTCTGTCTGACACCCAGTTTGATGTTGTCTCTGAATAGGGAAAGGGACCGCTTCTGGCTTTCCAAAGAAACTAACGCCTGTCTGTAGGTATTGCGTTCCTGTTTGCGGTCTATGGGCAGGTCTGCCAGAATGCCCGCCGAATACGAACCCTCGTTGAATTGGAATTTCACGGCCCTGGTGGGTGGCTCGGTGTCTGCGCTGCCGGATATGGAGATGTCCAGTCCAGCCCGGAGGGCATCGCGCGCTATGGCCACCGCTCGCTCGCTGTCGTACAGGAAATCATCTGCGTTCCTCAAGTCAAGTCTATAGGCCAGGGCTCGGCTAACCGCTTCTTGGACGGTGAACTCGGGCGGGCGGAGGCCCGCTTCAGCCTTATTGCTCAGCGCTTCCAGTTCATTCTCGTCCAAGACGATGGGAGTTTCTGTCGGGAGGCCCAGGGGGGTGATCTTGAACTGGTCAAGCGCGTCGAAGTAGCCCTGGCGGTCGAAAATCCAGGCGTTGTTTGCTGACAATTCAGCCTGCCTGGACTGATCCACATCGATGAGAGTGGTTGTGATATGCTTTTGGTCGAACATTTCCTCGAGCCTCATGGTGTCTCTCCGGCGGCTGATGTAGTCCCGGAAACTGTTTATGAGGCTGTCTCTGGTCCGGAGCACCCCGTAGTAGCCGGAGGCCGCCTGCACCGAAAACTGCTTTCGATACCGGGCGAAGTCCCTGACGTCGTATACAACGTTCCTTTCGGCTTGAGTCAGGTTCTCTCTGGCAACCAGTCGCCCTCCTCCCCGCAGAAGCGGTTGGGTGAAACTGAATGACAGCAGAGACGCGACGGCTCGCCTGCGATCTCCGGTGAGAAACTCCGCAAAATTCGTGCCGAGGTTCAAGGCGATCTGTGCGCCGCTGGCCAGTGCTTGCCCCAGAGAGAATTTGCCTTCGGCGCCGATGGATTCCTCCTTGCCTTCTCTTCCGCCGGTGGCCGACCCCGTCAAACCGAGTTGTGGACGCCACAGGTGTCTCTGAAGAGTTAACCCTAAGGCGGTCAAGAAGAGCCTTTCCTTCTGGTCTTGAAACTGCCTGCTATTGGCTACGGCCAGCTCCAGTGCCTGAGCGAGCGTCAGCTTAACAGCATTGTGCGGAGTGGGGATTATCAGGTCAGCTATTCTCTCGTCCGAAAGCTCCAGTTCCCCGAGCTCCTCTGGAGAAAGCCCTTCGATGGATACCGGCTTTTCCGCCAGAGCTGATTCTGCTCTTGGTCCGGCTCCGGCGACTGAGAGAAACGTTGGCAGCGGTTGCTTTTTGATGGTAAAGCCGCTTTCAGTTTCCCCGAAAACTGCCTCTTGCTTCTGTCTGATGATTCGGTAGGTCTCCTTGTCCGCCGATTCTCTGTAGCGGACGGGAGTACAGCCCCACATCGCAATGGCAAGGATCACTAAGATACACAGGCTTCGTGTCACGCAACCGTCCTTTCTAATCGTCCTCATGTTATAGGCCTCGTCGTCTAAATCTTGCAAGGGCCGGTTCTTTGCCTCGTCGTTGGTCTGCTGGAAGAGGCGTTGCACATGCGACAGCCCCAGAGCTTTCTCACCGCAACCGTCAGAGAATGCCCGGATTCGGCCCTGTTCTGCTAAACCGCTTTTTTCTCCTGCTCATATTCTACTCTATGCCAAGGGCCTTTCGCACATTCATTTCTATTATACGATAAACGCAATATCCCCGTTTAGACAGAAAACGCCTGAACGAGACCCGGAAACGGGTCGAGAGTAGCTCACGGAGCTTTCCATGTCGAGCGTCATCTCCCGGGCTGGCTGCCCTCTTTATGGGACATGGGGAAGAGAGACGGCTTTGGCCAGCACGGGCGCACAGCTATCCTTCAGAAGATTCTTGTTAACTGTTTGACTCGGAAACTGCGCTTTTTGTTCGCTTTTTTCGCGGAGAATTAGCACATGCGATAGCTGGGTGGGGTTGCGTCAAATCGGAGGAGGAGCTTTGTGCGGTAGTTTCTTCAGGGTTCGCCCGTAGTCGAATCGTTCGCTATTCTTTCCGGAATTCAAGCCGCATCAATAGACCTGCACGCGATAGCACCTTCTTGTTGCCTCCGCCGGTGGGGGAGTCGTCGCGGAGCCGTCGTCAGTCCAGGAAGTGGTCCCTGTGCCCGACGAGGCAATAGGACCTTCCGCTTTAACCCAGGTGAGGAGGTCATCGGTGTAATGAATCTCGTAATAGACCCCCGATTCGCTGGCCCACGTTATTGTGATGTCCCCGTTAGCCTGCTTGGCTGTGCTGGTCATTCTCAGGAAGGAATCCGCCGAGGTCGGGTCCGTCGAAGCGGCGCACTCTGCGCCGTTTGTCATCGCGTCGCTATCGAAATCATCAGCGCTGAGGACATCCCAGATGTCCTCTATATCATCTCCGGGATCAGTGTCCACGATGATCTGTTCGAAACTGTCCGGCAACCCGTCGTTGTCTGCATCATCGAAGCTTATCTGGACCGTGCCCACGTCCTTGTTCTCACCGGCGGCGAGGCTGAAGGTGTCGTCATGAGACGTGTAGAAGTTCTTTTCGACGGTGATCTCGTAGACCACGGCTCCAAACAGGTCGGGAATCTGGAAGCTGCCATCGTCGCCTGAGCAAGCGTTGAACTGCGTTCCCGTGTAGATGCCGCTGGTGACCTCCAGGCGGACGGTCGCTCCGCGAATCGGTGACAGCGTTGATGAGTCCTTGACCGCGCCTGATACAGTCCCTGAATTCGGCTCCGGCAGTTGAAGCAGGGTCGTTGGCGACTCCTCGATGACCTCCACATCATCGTGCTCGTGGGAGAACTGGGGAGCCTCGGAATCAACGGAATAGCCGCCCAGAGGCACCATGGCACTGTAGTAATGGTTGTACACCTTACCCACATAAGGCTGTATCTCAATCCATGAGTCGGGAGGCCACGTGGAAGGGTCGTTGTAGTTCCGCACGATGGAGCTCAGGATGTTATAGTTCCCCCAGGCATTTGTGTCGTTCGTGTCGAAGCTGCGAGTCTGTGAGCTGAACGTCCGGTTGCCGTTGGGGTCCACGGCGATTGCACGCCAGTAATAGTGCGTCAGGTCGCTCAGCCCCACGAGTTCGTCAATCATGACACCGCTGCCGTCAATTCCTTCGATGACGAACTCCGGTGCAGCGAAGGATGGGGCGGTCGAAATCTCAACCGTATAACTGACTGTCTCATTTTCGGGATCAACGCTGTCCTCCCAGTCGAGGAACAAAATGGTGTTCTGCATCGAACCATCGCCCGGTTCGAGCAACTCAAACGGCTGCGGCGGTCCGTCCGTAGCGTTAAGGCTGCGATACACGAACGATCTCTTCAGGACGGAGATGCTGTCGGTTTGCGCGTCTTTGACAAAGTAGAGTATCTCGTAGCGCCCGGAGGCGTTGAATCCGGAGAAGCCGTCTTTGTTGAAGTCATATAGCGCGAACGTGCCAGTCTCCGGTTGAGAATCGAAATTGAGGTGCGGCACACCAAGCTCCCGTTGCTCCGAGACTCCCGACGGCGCTGTTCCGAGGTCGAAGCCAGGTGGCTTGATGGCCACCCAGATTTCTGCCGTTCTGTCCGAATCGCTGACTTTTGCCTCGAGGATGGGGTCCTCATCTGTCGCAGAGAGATGTTGCGCGGGCGAGACGGAGGTAAGCCTGACCGGCTCGCTTGTCGTGTGCTCGTACCCGAGAATGATCTTTGCCGAGACCGCTCCATCGTTGCCGGGGTAGGTGGAAAGCGCGTCGTTTGAACCGATGTCATCTCCGTTGTCATCGAGAAGAGGATGCTGTGCGGCGTCGTCTGCATAAAAGCTATCGCTGACGCCACCGTTCCCGCTGGCGTTGCTGGTGTAGGCTTCGGTGGCTTTTGTGGCGACCTCGAAGCCGCGCTTGAGGTTCAATCCCTGTCCGAGCGCGGCGAAAAGTTGCGTGACGAAGAATTCGCCGTCTCGCACGCCATCTGCCTCCATGGGGCCTTTGAAAGATTGCTCCTTGGGGTCGGCGCTGGTGATGATGATTCTCCTTTTGCCCTCATGCGAAAGCGCCGGGATGAAGCTTCCCGAATAGCACGCGCCGTACATGAAGACGATTTCTTCTTCGACAGCCTCACCGGCAAGGCTATCCTCAAGCTGCGAGGTCCAATCGTCTAACTCCCCCGGATCAATGATTTCGTCTTCGGAATCGGGGGCTGAAGGATCCACGTAAAACTTCTCATCGTTGCCGTGGTTGACGAACAGTATATAAAGCGGGCCGTTGGCAGAGTTCATTTTGTGCTTGGCCCAGGTAACGATCGCCTCTCGGATTCCGAGGTTGCCGTTGCCGTCGGGTTTTTCCCTCGGCTCCTCGTCTACCATGATGGTCGCATCCGCAGGAGTGCCGTAGCGGAAATAGTAAATGTCATCGTCACTGAAGCCCCTCCTCTTAAATTTCTTATAGGCGCGGTCGGTGGTCTTGTTGTGGGACTCCAACCCGGTTCCGCCCTGAACTTTCCCCGCAACGATGATCGCGTAGCCAGCAGAAGGTCTCGCCCGAACCGGCAGAAGCTGCGTTGAAGAGGGGTTCAGGTTCGGGTCCCCTTCGAACTGCACCCGTAGAAACCATTTCCCATCGGCAGTCAAGAGGATATTCAGAAAGTCGTAGCGTCCAGTCCCAACCGTTGTTGTAGTATAGAACTCAACCGGCGTCCCGGTTGGGTCGTACAGCGTCAGCGTTATTGTCTGTCCGGCGAGGATCTGTGTGCTCGGGTCGAGATAGTCTTGCGATCTGAGAGCGCCTTTCACGGATAAAGAACTTCCCGTGACGATAGAACCCGCCGAAAGATTTGCTGTAAGGAAAGTCTCGGCGGAGAGGTCAGTGGAACCCTGGGATTGAGTGCTGACATAGGAATCGGATGCGGCCTCGCGGTAGTTCGCCTCGATGATCCAATTTCCTGCTGAGGACGGGGCATAATCGCAGAAAAATTTTCCACGACTGTCGGTGATTACCTTTTTCTCGTGCACATCGCCTCTTGGAGAGGCGAACCTCAAAACCACGGGTTTGCCAGCAAGGCCTACCCCGGACTTGGATAGCGACCCGGACACACGCACCTTTGCGCCAAGGGCAATGTAGCTCTGTGAGGGTGGGTCGAGTTGAAGGGAAGTCGCTCCAGACACCTGCAAGAGGCAGCCAACTTCGGCCCCGAAAAGGATCGCCCCTCCGCTCGGCCCCGTGGCGGCGAGAGCGCAACCTATGATGCCTGCTACCGTAGCTGCGAGGTTTGTTCTTGATATTTTACTCATTTCTGTCTGACCCCGGATTCCCCGAGCATCTGCCAATGTCCGTCAATTACGGGTCTCTGCTTGCGAGGAAGGGGAGCAGGGATGCCAGGCTCGGGAAGGTGAAGCTGCCGCAGGACTGAGTTTTGACCCTGAGAGCGCGTTTGTCCTACTGCGCAGCGCCTTTCCCCTTCGTCTTTTTCTTCGCCGGTGAGAAGGAGATGTGCATGACCTTCAGAACGGTCGCCCCCAGAAGCAATTCGTTATTTTTGCCGATGGTTTTTGCCTGAATGGAGCCTTTCATGACGCATCTTTTCTTGTTCTGGTAGAGCGTCGTTCCGTTCTTGCTGGCCAGGTCTCGGTAAAGGTATCGCCCGCGTTTGAGCTCAACCACCCCGTGTCGCCAGGAGACCATCGGGTCTCTCAGAACGATGGTGTTTGACGGCGCCCGGCCGATCTCCACGACCTTCCCGTTGCACCTGAAAATACTTCCTTTCTCCTTTCCTTGAATTGCCTTCAGCTTAATCACGATGCCTCCTTCGCTATCGTATGCGGCGCTGCGCCGCCCCGCACATCTCGCTTGCTCCCCCCTAAAAGTGCACGATCACCGAGGCAAATGCCAGGTGCTCGACTGTGTCTGCGTCGGTTCCCTCCACATTGGAGAAAACGCTTCCCAGAGCGTCATTGCCGAACCTTGCTTGATAAGCCACATCGAAGATTACGTTTCCAATGGATATTCCCGTTCCCAAGCTGGCTCCGTAAATGTCGTCCGCGTCATGAACACCGGGTTGCTGTTCGAGAAAAACACCTGCGCGGATTGGGATCACCGTCTTCTTCAAAATGAAAAGATACTCGGCGCCAAGCCTCGCTGCCCAGGTGTCCGTGACGGGATCGAGCTTCCCATCGTCTGCGGCCGTATCGTGGTTGATGGGGTTGGCTTCCGTGCCATCCTCTTTTCGGAAAACGAAGTCCGACCAGTTCGTCCAGTTGAGGTCCGTGGCGATGGAGAAAGCATCAGAGAATCGGTAAGCCGCCCCGAGCCCCACCGTCAGCGGGAAGTCATATTCCACGCTGCTTTCCACCGTCGGAATCCCCTCATAGGGGCTGCGGGAGAATGTCACTTTGCCGTCCTGGTCAACCGTTCGCGAGGGTTTCGCTTTCAGGGTTACCTTCTCTTTCAAGTCCAGCGTATACGGTAGGTCGGCTGTGAACCCGAGCGTGAGCTTCCCTGTGACGTTCCACAGCGCGCCGAGTGTCACATTTGCCCCCTCCGCGTCCGAGAACTCTTTCACTTCGGTTTGCTCTCCCTCCGAGAAGAGGCTCATCGGCTCTGGCTGGACAACCCCTTTCAGACCGAGAATCTTCACGCGGATGTCCGTCTTCTGTTGCCAGCGGACGTCTGTTGTCTCCGTGAATGTGTTGTTCTCCGCGAGCCTGTTCCTGTAAAAGTTCACCGCCGCCCCGACCGATAGCTTTGGCGTGATTTGAACCGCGAGAGCAGGGGTAATCGCGTAGATGCTTCCGCTCTGAGTGAAGTCAATTTCTGACATCGTTTCCGAATCAACCACCGTTTTCAGGCCCAATCCGTACGGAAGCCTCTCAGTGGTCACATCTCTGGATCGCGAACCGTAGGAGAAGTCAAGCTGGCGGTCGAAACTATAAACTTGCTGAAGATTGATGGACGTAACGAAGTTCGTTTTGAACAGCCTGAACGGCAGAACGCCACTGAGGTAGTTGAGGTCCGTCGAGGTCATGTCGCCGGGTGAGACGTCCAGCCCCGGGTTCATGGAGGAGAAATCCTCGCTCCTTGACAGATAGGAGACAACGCCAGAGATTTCCGGCCGCTCGAGTTGAATCAGCCCGGCGGGATTCCACGACGCGGCGGTCGCGTCATCGGCGATGGCCGTGAAAGCGCTCATCCCCAGGGCCCTCGCGCCCGAACCCACCGGACGGGGAGCCGAAGAGATAGACACGGGCGTCACCACAACCTGCTTCAGCCTTTCCACGTCCGATTGCTGGGCATGAGCGGTGGACAACAGAGTCGCCGTTACCCCTGCTACGACAATCCATCCTTTTCGCAATTGTCCGAGTTTCATCTGATCTCTTCCTTTTCGAGAACAGCCTCGATGTTTTCCCGAACGTGACCTTCCCTACTTCTCATTTTGTGATGACGGGATCGCTGACCTTCACCTGGCTGACAGCGCTCTTATCGGAGCATTCCGCAAAACACGACTTCGGCTGCACGGTCCGCGCTCGCGCTTCCAAGACTCTTCCATCCATGTCCCTCATCTTCAACACACCCGGACCAGCTTCTTCGTCTGTCTCCAGCATGAGGTATTTCATCCCGGGCCAAATGCCGTCAACCGATCCGTTGTCTATGAACACCCCGGACTCCGTCACGCGTGTTACCGTTCCCCTGACCAGCGGGAATCGCTGCTTGAACTTGAGAACCAGCCCGTCCATCAGCCACCTCAGCTCGTCTCGCCTCTTGTCCTCTCCGTAGACATCTGCGAAGAAGAGAATCTCCGAGGTTTCCGTGTCCACGAGCCAGAGGTCAACGGTGATGGATTGCGCGTCCTCAATGGTTTTACCGTAGAGCATTCCCTCGGCAGTTTTCATGCGCCCGATCCGAATGGCCGTTGTCTTGTCCGCGAGATCCGAGTTGGCGATCTTCAGCTCCGTTAACAGTGCCTTGAAAACTGCCTCCTCCCTTTCTACAAGGTTGAATCGCCCGCACTCTAAGAAGCTCCCCAGAAGGAGGTCGTAGACCTGGGCGGTCGCGGACAAGGTGCCGCCGTTCGGTTGAAGCGGCAGGAGTCCGAGTGTCAGGCGATACGCCACTTGCAGGGGCTCCTGGACTTTCCTTTCCACCGTGAACGTCTTCTCGGTCCTGTTGCCGGCTTTATCAACCGCAACGACGGTGAATTCGTTCTCGCCCATGTCGAGGATTGCACGGTACGTGAAATACCTGACCAAAACGCCCGTTCGGGGGCCGAGAACATCCTCTCTGTTGACAGAAAGTGCTGCAAGCCTCCCGTTGTCGCGGGCCATCCCATCAAAGATAAACTCCTCGTCATAGATGACACGGCCTTCGACCACGTCGCGGAGCTTGAGGATCGGTTTGGCCTGGTCTCCTCCCCTCGCTACCTGGCTTAGCAAAAGCCCCATTCCGCCAGAATCAACCACGCGATCAGAACCTAACATCGCAAGGAGGATCGGACGGGCCGCCTCTTGCCCGCCTGGTTCAAGCATGTCTGTGGTAATGCCAACTTCGGCAGACGTTTTGTTGCCGGCGACGTCTGTAACTTCAACAGTGATGGTGTCATTTACTGCGGCGTCCACGTCGAACACTATTTCTGTTGAGGGCCCTTCGATGCGTCGCTCACGTCCCTCAATCACCAGCCTGGAAATCCCGGTATTATCCATCACCACGCCGCTGACCGTGACGGTGTCCGGGCCCTTTCGTTTCACGTCCTCGATAGCTACAGCGGGATACTGAACGTCAACGTTCAACGAAAGTTTCTTCTTCGTGGACTTTCCGACAAGGTCAATGGCCTCTATCACCACTTCATTCTCACCGGATTTGAGCTGGACTTCTGTGGAGAACGGCTTCTCTTGTTCTGCCAGTTCCATGAAGAGACGCTGATCGTTGACAAGGACTGACGCTATGCGGTTCTTGGATCGCGCCACACCAGCCAGCGTGATCTTGTTCGAGCTGAGATACGGCCCGCCGGCGACTTTCAAGTCAAGCGCGGGCGGCTCGTCCTGGGCTGGCGCCTGACGCAGCAACTCTCTTCGAACCAGATTCAGGTAGGTTTTTGCCTTGGCCGAGGGCGTTTGGCTCAAAGAGACAAGAAGCTCTCTTTCCGCTTCGGTGTAACGTTTCACACGGTAGTAGGCGACGCCCAGCTCCCGGTGGGGGAAGTAGTCGTCTATGAAGTGCAGTCCGTAAGTTCGGACACGCCGGGCGTCCTCGGGTCGGGGGAGCGTTGCGCCTTTCCTCGCCCCTACGGCCGTCTCAAAATCTTCGGCGGCCTCCTGCGTCTGGCCCTGCGAAGCACGCGAAAGCCCCCTTTCGTAGAAATTCCACCAGTAGGGCCGCCAGGTGTACGTGCAGCCTCCTAATCCTCCGAGGAGGAGGGCTAAGAGGACGTCGAGAACTCTTCGTCCCAAGTTCTGTGTGGTTTTCATTACGTATCTTTCTCGACGATCTCGATGACTCCGTTTTCGGCCGCGATTTCGCCGTTTTCCTCGACGATCTCTCCAACCGCAGAGTTCTCATTGACCTTCTTCACAACGAGCTTGCCCACTTCTTTCCTGTTCGCCAGCTCCACGATGTTCATTTCCGTCTCTGGCGTTAGGCCATGCTTGGCGCCGATGTCGAGCGTGACCGCATTTCCGTCGCGCTTCACGATTACACCTTTCAGCGGACGGACAGCCCTGATCTTCTCCGCCAACAGTCCGGCCAGACGCTCGGCGAACTCTGTCATACTCTCCCCGTCTTGCTGCTCTTGGGATAGCATCTCTTTGAGTTGCGTGGTCTCCGTTTCCACAAGTCGGATGTCCACACCGAAACGGCCTTTGTCGCTTCTCAACCCGCCGGCAACCATCAACCCGGCGGGAAGGACTCTGCCCAGTCTGAGTTCTGCCGTGCGGTCTGCCAGATCGGACGTCCCCAACCTTAATTCCGTCAGGAGCGCTTCCAGAACCTCTCGTTCAACGACCGTGATGCGCTTTTCCTGATGCAATGCCCTGGTGAGGTTGAACATGAGCATCTCGTATTCACCCGCTCTGGCAGGCACAACGCCCGACCTTTTCAGGTCCAGAATCGCCAGAACGGTCGGTTTCCATCCCCACGTCTCCTTTGGCGTCTCAACCACAGCCCGCTGCTCCGCCTGTTTAATGAGGTCGTCCACGAGGGCATCAATCCGTTCCTGCCCTTCGGCGTCAGTTCTTCGGGCAATTTCGGATTTCAAGAAGGCGGAGACGTCGTCCCCTGTTTTGGTCTCTTCGGCGCTCTCCACGGCCTTCAGGGCCTCCTCATACTCCCCCCTTTTCATGAGCACGTAGCCCAAGCCCGCATACGCCTCGGCAAGCTGGTACCGGAACATCGGCTTGCGAACCAGAGCCTCCTTGTATTCCTCGAGTGCTTTATCGAGCTGATTTCGCAAGCGGTAGATGTCGCCCAGCGTAACATGGACAAGAGTGTGTTGCCTGCCGGTCTTTATGGCGTTCTCGCAGATCTTCAGGGCCTCGTCTTCTTCATTGCTGACGAAGGCGACACGAGCCAGCCCTTCTTCGTCAGCAGTCGTGTTCCCCCCGGACGATTGAGCGATCTTTTCAAACTCGGCCCTCGCCTTCTCCAGCTCTCCGAGTCCGATATACGAAAGCCCCAGTCCATATCTGCTTTTCACACCGGACGGGTTTTTCGCCGATAGCTTTGCGAAGAGTTTTGCCGCTTTGGAAAACTTGTCCTCCTCCAAGTATCTCACGGCGTCCGTTGCCAGCGATTTGGGCGGTGTGAGCGAGAGCATCACCACGATGGCTACGCCTGCCGCGGCGACTGCCCCTGCGGCGCTCCCCAAGACCCATCTCTGCTGCTGCATTCCGCGCTCGATTTTTTTAACCTCTTCCAGCACTTGTTCAGTAGTTCTATACCTCTCGCTGACGTCCTCGAGACATTTCATGACCACGTTGGTGACCTGTGAAGCTCGCACCTTCTGCAAGGGATTCAGCGTCTTTTTCAGGTCCGACGCCAATCGCTGCCGGGGCGAGGGGACATTCCGTGGAACCACTCCGGTGAGCATCTCAAACATCGTAACGCCCACAGAGTAAATATCGGTCCGCGCGTCGGTCGAATCCCCTTTTCTCTGTTCTGGTGAAGTGTAGCTCGCGGTGCCACCGGGACTTTGCCCCACAGCCGTCAGGCTGTCGTCGCCGTAAATAGACCGGGCCAGGCCAAAGTCAAGGAGCTTGACCGAACCGGCATCATCAATGAGAATGTTACTCGGCTTTACGTCGCGATGGATGATGCCCGATTTGTGCGCGTGCTCCAGCGCCTCGAGTATCTGTCTGAAGACAGCCTGGGCTCTTTTCAGAGGCAGTGGCGCGGCGGTATCAATGATTTCGGCGAGGGTGCGCCCCTGCACGTAGTCCATCACATAAAAGTACTTCCCCTTTTCTTCGCCGTAATCGAAGACCTGGGCGATATTCGGATGCTGAAGCTTCGCCGCGGAGCGCGCCTCCCGTTTGAACAGGCGGACGAACTGGGGACTCATGGACAGCTCTTCGCTGATAATCTTAATAGCCACCAGCTTGCGAAGTTGCGTATGTTCGGCGAGATAGATCTCGCCCATCCCCCCCTTTCCTAACAGCTTGATGAGACGGTACTTCCCCAGAATGGGGTAATTGAGGCCCGCCGGCACCTCTCCCCCTCGCGTCTCCTCGGCCGTCTCTGTGTCTGTGTGGTCGCCGCTCACGACGTGGGTGGGGGGAGGAGAGTATTCCGTTTTGACGTCTTCCGAAACAGTCTCATCCGGATGCGGTTCATCTGGTTTCATAGCCTGATCCTCCACCTTGCTTCGGTGGGTTCGTGATTGTCCTTGATACTTTCATGATAGCATAGTTATGTGCCGGGTGCCATCAGTGGTCGGCGTCCTCACGGGCCGAGACACGAGGTCCCACCAGGCCTACCATGTCGGCGTGGCTGATGCCGATGTTGGGTAAGCACAAATTATGTGCCAAGTTCTCCCAATGGTGCAAGTTAGGCTTCTTCTTGCGCAACCTTCTTGTAACTGCCAACATCGGCCTTTCTTCGCCGACCCGGCTCCGCGGTTTTCTCGCATCACCTGGAGAAATCGAGCCAACTGATTATATCTATTTGGAATAATTCCTTGACTTGTGGCAACTTCGGCGGTATGAATCTTGCTGAACGATTGCACACGTTCATCGTGCCGAAGGAAGCCCGGTGTCCCGTCCACTGTTTTTCGGAGGCAACGCATGCCCTGGGCCGTTTACAACGACAAGCAAGGCGAATTAGTCACATACGAAATTGAAAAAACTCAGACCATCATCGGCAGGAAGTCGGATGCGTGCGACGTGGTGTTGAGGGATGCCAGCGTCTCGCGGGAACACGCTGAGATTCGCATGGAGAGGAACAGGTGCATCATCCGCGATAAAGGCAGCCTCAACCACACGTACGTCAACGGAAAAGAAGTCCAGCGAAGCCCCCTCAAGCACGACGACATCATCACCATCGGCGACTATATTCTCAGGTTCCTCGACAAACTCCCCGCTGAGCGCCGCCCCATCAAAGCCGGAGATGAGGAGATCACCCTCCCGGCTGGCTGGCAGAGTATTGAGCGGATGGGCGGTGAAGGTCTCTCTTTCGCTGCTGAGAGCGACGAGCCTGTGGCAAAGCAGGGCGCCCCCACCATGCTCCGAAAGAGGCTTGAACTTCTCCTGGACATCTCCGATATCACTGCCGGGCTTTACTCCGTGGACGAAATGATGGCGAAGGTCTCGGCGAAGCTTTTCGAGGTGATGCCCGCGGAACGGTGTTTCCTTCTTCTCCGGGATGAGCGGGGAAAGCCCCTGCAAGTTCGTTGTTCCCACCAAAAGGACCGAAGCCGTCCCTCTCCGGAAGTCCCCTTCAGCAGAAAGGTCCTGGAGACAGTGGTCCGGGAGAAAAAAGCCATTCTCGCCAATAACGCCCTGGAGGACACACGCTTCGGAAAAAGCAAGAGCGTCCGAGACCAGAACATCCTCTCCATGATTACCGTCCCCCTCGTGGTGGGAGAGGAAGTCATCGGCGTTGTGCACCTCGACAATCTCACCAGGAAACGCGCTTTTTCACAGGATGACCTCCGGTTGGTTCAGACCATCGCCGGTCACCTCGCCGCCACCGTTTCCGCAGTCGTGGCCTATTCTCATCTCAAAGCGGATCACGACAATCTGTCTCGCCAGCTCAAGCAGCGATACCTCTTTGTGGGAACGAGCCAGGTCGTGCAAAAGATGATCGCCAGGGCGCAGAAGTTCGCCCTCTCCGACGCGCCGATCCTCCTCACGGGCGAAACGGGAACCGGCAAGGAAATCCTCGCCAGAAACATCCACCACTGGAGCAAAAGGCACGATAAGCCCTTCGTGGCGGTGGATTGCGGTCTTTTCACGAAGGAGCTGATCAACTCGGAACTGTTCGGATACGAGAAGGGGGCGTTCACGGGAGCTAATGCCCGCAGGATCGGGAAACTGGAGAGCGGAAACGGAGGGAGCGTTTTCTTCGACGAGATCGCCAACCTCGGCCTTGAGATCCAGTCGAACCTGTTGAGAGTCTTACAGGAGTACGAGTTTCAGAGGATCGGCGGAAACGTCAATATCAAGGTGGACGTGCGAATCATAACTGCTACCAATACTGATCTTTTCACCGGTGTGGAAAAGGGGACTTTCCGTCGTGACCTCCTCAACCGCCTCAACGTCTGCGAGATTTATGTTCCTCCCCTCAGGGAAAGAAAGGAGGACATACCCGAGCTGGTGCAGTTCTTCATTGAAAGGCATCGGTCGGAATCTCTTGCTGACAGCATTACCCTCGAAGACGGCCTGGTTGAGGTGTTGAGAGATTACGATTGGGCTGGCAATGTTCGTCAGCTTGAGAATGCGATCCGCCGTCTCATCATTTCCTCTGACGATGGCGTTCTGAGGGCGGCTGATCTACCATCCGCCCTGAAGGGGAAAGGCCCATGTGACGTGTTTCAGGGCCCGGACTACCACACCATCATCAGTAACTTCAAAAGGCAGCTCGTTCGTAAAATCCTGGCGGAATCGGGAAGTAAACAGACGGAAGCTGCCAAGAAATTGGGGATTCAGCAGTCCTATCTTTCTAAGATCATGAAGAATTTGAACCTGAGGTGAGGAGAGGTGGACTTTTCTTAGGCGAAAGACGAGCGATCTTATCTATCTAATTCGAGCTTTTTTTGTTCTTCGAGTGGGGAGGTCCTGTTGCGGCACAGGTTAGGACGAGCCTGTCCGCGCTTCAGAGTTCTTGCTATGCAAGAGGCTGTTCTCATAGCCACGTCAGGACCTCTCGCCGGCCGGAAGTTTCCGGTTCGCACTCGCGTTTCAATCGGGAGGGGGTCTGGAAACTACATCCAACTGGCCAGCGCGCAGGTTTCCCGCAAGCACGCCATTGTCGAAAAGCGGGGAGATAGCTTCGCCTTGACCGATTTGGGCAGCCGAAATGGGACAAGCCTCAACGGGAAGCCTGTCCAATCCCATCTTCTCCATCGTGGGGATCGGATTTCAATAGACGAATACTCGTTTGATTTCATCGTCGAGGACTCCGACTCCTGCTCCGAGGGCGGCCTTGCAAGAGTTGTTGACATCCCTCAACTCGATCATGCGATTGCCACGGAAATTGAGGTCGCCTCAACGTTGCCGCGCCCTTTGAGAGAGGCGCCGCCTGAAACCGACGGGTCGAGCAAGTTTCAGAAGACGTACCAGATTCTGCTCAAAGCCAGCGAGGCGTTCGGCCTGGAGCACGACCTCTCATCCCTTTTCGGCAAAATCTTGGATTATATATTTGAAGTGATTCCGGCTCATCGCGGCGTCATTTTCGTGAAGGATGAGGACTCAGCCGAGTTCAAACTGGTCGCCGGGAAGGAGAGAGCGTTTGGGCTGACGAGCGGGATTGAGGTCAGTCGGACTCTTCTCAACAAAGCCGCCGAGCAGGGGAAAGCGATTCTGACGACAAACGCGGCAGAGGATACCCGTTTCCAGGCGAGCCAGAGCATTCCGCTGCACGACATCCGGTCAGCAATGTGTGTACCTATGATTCATGGAGGCGAGCTTCAGGGCACTGTCTACCTCGACACCATCGGTGTCGTCGAGGAGTTCGATGCGCGAGGTCTGGAGCTTCTGGTAGCCATTTCCGGACCGGCAGCTATTGCGATTAAGAACGCTCGCTACCTGACGGAGCTGAACCGGCGGTCCAAGCAGCTCAAAAAATCCTACTATGACACCTTGAAAGTCGTTGTTGATTCTCTCGAGATGCGCGATTATTACACCATTGGTCACGGCCAGCGGGTCGCCCTTTTCGCGAAGATCATTGCCGAGGAAATGGGCCGGGATCAGGAACAGCTAAGACTTGTCGAGATGGGAGGCATTCTTCACGACCTCGGCAAGATCGGCATCGAGGACGCCATCCTTCGGAAGAAAGCGGAGCTGACCGAGGCGGAAATCGAACAAATGGAATTCCATCCCGAGATCGGCGCCCGCATCGTCAGAGACGCGGATTTTCTCAGCCCGGTCCTTCCATATATCCTTTATCATCATGAGCGCTACGACGGTTCAGGGCATCCCTATCACCTGAAAGGCGAGGAGATTCCCATTGAGGGGAGACTCATGGCCGTGGCCGACGCCTTCGATGCCATGACAACAGATCGCCCGTACCGCAACGGTATGAACGCTGAGCAAGCCATCCCCATCATTCAAGAAGAGAGCGAGCGACAGTTCGACCCGCAGGTAGTCGAAGCTTTCCTGCGGGCCTGGGAAAAGGGCAGAATCAACAAAGCGATGCTTTCCTCCGCTCAGGAAGTCAGGACCGTCGAGTGCCCCTACTGCTCCTCCAAAATCAAAATCCGCCCCGACTCCCTCGATCACTACCTTATCCACTGCCCCACCTGCCACAAACGCGCGAGGCTGTAACAAGGGCTACCAACGTGGGGCTGTCCGTCCTCCCTGCTGACGGCCTGACGCTGGCTGCACGCTGGTCTCGAAAGGGACCGGCGCGTGCAACGAGGCTCCACGGCGTCGCTCAGCTCTTTGCAGACGGCGCCCTTCGGAGCCTGGAGATGCGCCGTCTGAGGTCCCATATCTGGACCGTCTCGAGACTCGTCCCGTAGTATTTCGCCAGAAGCTTGAGACTAAGCGGCCGAAGGTAGAACTCTAGGCGGGCACGACATTCTTCCGTCACCTTCGGCCTGACGCCCTTTTTGGAGAGATATGAGATTACCGACCCCAAGCCGCCTCCCACGCCACAGCCAGCGAGGCCACCGGCAATGAAACCTACTCCACCTCCAACCAGCGGCGCAAGGAGGCCCTTGTTTTCTCTGAGAAATGAGGTCGTGAACTCGAAGACCTTGCCGCGCTTCGTGCCAGCCAGCTTTCGGACCTCAGCGCTTATGTCATTAACGCGGTCAAGCGTGTCTTGGAACTGGCTTTCCCCCAGGCCTCGAGTTGAGAGAATGCCGACGCACTTTGCCGCATGCGCTTGAACGATCTTCAGGTAGTCGCCGACATCAATATCCGGGGAATAGGCGATCCCCAGCCGCAGGGCCGATTCCCTGACGAGATCGGGTGACATGATCGCCACCTTATCAGCAGGGAAATACGCATTGTGCCTCTTTATCACCGTGTCGACGGTGCTAGCCTCCAGCGCGCAAACGGACGAATAAACGATGGCCTGATCCAGCTTTCCGATTCCCCCGATGATAGACGCGTACCTGGGAAGCGCATGAGATCCCTCAGACTCAAGTGCGCCGTTAAACGCTTGCAGCGTCATCATGTGGAGGGCGGATGGTGTCAATATGTATGGGAGAATCCCATGAGTCCAGCGCACCATGTCAGCCTCACCGATGGAAAGGCCTTTTATGGACGCCAGCGCGCGCCCTAAGGAGTTCCCAAAGCAGTTGCTGCAAACATGCGTGTTGATCGTGGCTTCCTCGTGGCAGAATAGCCTAATCCAGTGGAGAGCCTCCCTCAGAGAGAAGGGAAGGTGCAGAAACGGCGTAATTGCTTCAATGAACTCAGGGGGAAAGCCCGGCAGGGGTGAAATCAGAACCGGAATCACACATTCGGCTTTCAAGAAAGGTTCCAGGTCGGATGGTGTGTTGACAACCGAACAGTAGGCACAAATGGTGATGAAGACCTTCTCGTAGAAGGGTACAAAATTGGGCACAAGCGGCAGCTTCGTCGTCCCTGTTAGGACTAAGCTTGGCGTTGCGCCGTAGAGAATATTGCCGAGCTTGTCTCCAACCAGATCCTGAATGATGTCCCGCGCCGCGGGGTACCCTCTCCTTACAAATTCGTCACAAGCGTCCTGGCCCTTCTCATGCTGGCATTGCTCCAGCTTTTTGAGATGTGCGGTGCTCATCACCTCGATCTCCTGCTCAAGGCGCAAGAATGGAACGTCTGAGGAGGCTTGCCGCCCTGACGTCCCATTGCACCCGGCGGGCTTGCGGAGAGTGTGGATGCCCAAATCGTCTGTGGAAGGCGTTCCCCTCCACGCCGTGCTTCCTGCGATGCCGACTACCAGTTGACAGCGTCCATGTAGATAGGCCCTCTGTACTTTGCCGTTGAGGCCGTGCCGGCGCCGACCTTTACTCCAATTACCATGATCTTAGTAGGATCGAACCCCATATCTGTATAACCCAGATTCGGGGTCCGTGCGCTCGGCGTGAGGCATATCTGGAACCACCTTTCTGTACGGCCCCGCAGGTTAAGCCATGTGCCGTACTGGCCTTTCCAGTTTTCATCTTTCACAAAAAGCTGAACACCGTTCGGTCTCCGGCGATGGCCGGCAGCGCCCCTCGGCACATAGATCCAAGCTGTAACCGGCACCCCCTCCAGGTCTATGGGGGCTTTAACCCCCACGGGGGGGAACGACCGCATGTCAACATACGCTTCGCCCTCGCTCTTGTTCCTTTCTGCCCTAGCGAGATCCATGGCCAGTTTCAATGAATACCTGCCCAACCTCGCCACATCGGCAGACCGGGCGACGGCAACGGTCCCCTTGCCGGTTCCGTAAGCCTGGCGCACCCACGGCACGGGTAGTGATTCGAATCCGTACCTCGAAGTGTCTAGGAAAAGCGGCTCGGGGCCAGGAGGCCGACGAGGCCAAGACCAGAAGCACAGGGCCACGAAGGCAAGAACCACCATATGAGAAAACGGCTTCCAAAAGCTCCCATCGCGCGAAAACCGGACCCGCTTACGTTTCCTTTCAAAAAAGCGTATGAGGACGTCTACGGCGCATACCACGGTTGCAGCTGTCGCGATGATAGCTAGTGTTGCGTCCCGCAAGTTCCATGATCTTTATGCTGCCAGGAGTTTGCCCGTGTAGGTCCATTGAAAGGGCCGAGCCCGCTCTTCATTGTATTTCTTGATGTAGTAGAGGATTCGGTCAATCAGCTCTTGCTTCGAGTGCCAGACACCTCCTTTGACCACATCCCGGGTGAAAATGCTGAACCAGATCTCGATTTGGTTCAGCCACGAAGCGTATGTGGGGGTGAAGTGAAGGCTCAACCGTCTTCGTCTCTCCACCCACTCTCTGACCTCGCTGTGCTTATGAGCGCTGAGGTTATCCGCGATGATGTGGAGGTGCTTGCGGGGATACTTGCGATAGAGATGCTTGAGAAATCGCAAGAAGGAAGAGTGATCGTGGCTGTCCACACATCGTCCGGTGATTTCTCCCTCGTGCACCACCAGCGCCGCCAGCAGAGACGTGGTCCCGTGTCGCTTGTAGGTATTGGTGAGACGGCGGGGCTTCCCCGGACGCAGTGGGAGCTCCGGCTGAGTGCGATCCAAAGCCTGGATCTGCGACTTCTCATCCACCGAGAGCACAAGGGCGTTATCCGGCGGATCAAGGTACAGTCCCAGAATCACCGCCTGCTTCTCTTCAAACTCCGGATCCGGACTTTTGCCGCACCAGTAGGTGACTTTATGGGGTTTCAGCTCCCCCTCGTTGAGAATCGGATGAACCGTGCTTTTCCCCAGCCCCACAGCCTTGGCCAGTCTCCGAGTAGTCCAGCGAGTGCTCCCGTCCGGGGGACTTTGGCAGGCCAGCGCCATCACCCTCACCTTCTCCTCAGGACGGATACGACGAGGCCTCCCCGAGCGCGGTGCATCCTTCAGTCCTTCCAGCCGGTCGCGCATAAACCGCTTGCGCCACTTCGAACAATTCTGCTGGCTCAGACCACTCCCTGCGCTCACCCGCTCCAGGGAACAACCCTCCGCCGAAAGCAGAATAACTCTCGCCCTCTGGGCCATACGCTGCTCCGTTCTACCGGCCGCGGTCCACAACCTCAACCTCGTTTCTTCCTCCTTCGTCAACCTGATATCGATCTTCGTCCTTTCCATTCTATCTCACCTCCTCAGAGGGAGATTATATCATATTATTTCAAGGACGCAACACTAGCAGCCTGTGCGAATAATGGTTAAAACGTCAAGCAGTGGGAAGGCGTAGCCAAGATAAGCCACTATTTCATGTGGCGCTCCCATGAGATCCGCACCTTATCGCAACCATTGTGGGCACACGGCCCCACCGGCTCTCCGGAAATTGATTTCTCGGACACGCTGCTATCCAGTCGGAGTCCTCTGGGCAGAGAACCACCTCGGCTTCCCAGTCTGACGGCGCTGTCCCCTTGTTCGTGATGGCGAAACTTTGATCTGCAGGGTCGTCACCTGATCTGCGAGCCGAGAAAGTGAGGTTTCCCGGCGAGACCGAAAAGCTCGCCGACTGCTCCGAGATCGTTATGGAAAGCACCTGCTCGTCCCTATCCGGGGGTGATTGACTATCTGTAACCCGAACTGTGAAACCGAAATCCCCATGCTTCGTGGGCATGCCGCTGATGACCCCTGTGTTCGGATCAAGGGCTAATCCATCGGGCAAATTCCCAGCCACTGTACTCCAGCTGTAACGCACGAGTCCTCCAATCGCGTCAAGCGCCTGCGTGTACGTCTGCCCCTCGACTCCTGGCGGAAGCGAGGTTGTGGTTATCTCGAGGAAAGGCATCGCAGAGCAACTGTAAATAGCCCTGGGCTGAGAGCAATTATAGAAGGCAAATCTGCCATTATTTAAAGGTCCCCGTAATGTTGATTTCCAGATTTCCGTCCACAAAAACATTTAGAGAATTTGCACTGAACTCGCATCTGAACACATACCCCCTGCCCCTTATCCAGCCAGTGTCTCCCAAATTTAGGCCGCGGGCCAGTTCTTCCACTCCATTGTTTAGATCGGAGGAGGGGTGACCAAAGTTTACGTGGCCCCATAACTCGTCGGCCGTCGGGGTGCCAAATACACGCGACACGGCCAGCCCGCGGCGAGCCATGCTCGCGGGAGTATCAGAGGGGGCAAGAAATTTGGCTAATTGATCGTCTTTCTTCCAATCGATGAGAAGATACTCGGCGTTGGGATTCACAGTGTCCCCGGGTTGGAAGCCCAAGGCAAAGCCGATGTAGTCATCGTCGCCTGCATCCACGACGATCTTTCCTTGAAACCTCGTATTGAAAGCAAGGAAGTCGCTATATAAGAAAGTTGGCTGACCATTCTGACTCTGGCAGACACTGAGGCCATCTGAAGACGCGGTCCAGACGGCTGGGTCCGAAACGCAGGCGGCGGGGTGGGATTCGACTGTCCATGTCCCAAAGTCGATTGGGCCAGCATTGTCCTGCGCCTCCACTTGCCCCACAAATCCCACGGTGGAGGAAGTTGCAGTCGAAAATAAGATCAGCAGCAAGCGAAATTCCATACTTTTCATCTCTCCCCCGTCTGCTCGGATTGTGATCGCGCCTGGCGATTCGGTGCCCCAGAGAAAACTCCTCACAGTTCGTTAGAGAGGCGACATCCCTTCAGCGTGGTCCGTCGCAGCCAGGGGCCGACCGGCAGCGTTACAGACAGATGGCAGTCACTTTATTTCTACTCGGTAGAATTTGCTGGTAGGGGCAGTATTCTGATCGGTCCAGGTGGTGGATTTGCCCTGGGACGGGATTGTTGCCTCCATGAGCCAGTCGCCACGGCACAAGTCAAGGCGCGACCAGATGGTGTATGTGTCTCCGGGACGGCTGTTCCAAGTGAGTTCAACGTTGCCGTTGGACGGCCTTAGGACTTTCACGACCTTGAAAGGGAAGTAGCCATACTCGTAAGCGCCCATGTCCACGGTCAGAAACGAAGTCCCGAGGAAGATGCGGGGATTGCCGTCCAGATCAACCGCTTGCCACATCCAGTCCTCGTTCTTGCCAGCATCAATACAGGGCGAGTCCATCAGGAGGCGGTAGCTGCCCTGTACGAATCGTGGACCGTTGGACATGGTTTTCTCGCTGCCTCCGGTCCAACCCTCAACGCAGGAATAAGTAGGCGAGCTTGACTCATAAGTCTGAGGCCCGTAACTGGCTGAATTTCTCCAGATAATGCAGTTGCCGATCTCGCCGTCGCAGTAGGCCAACCCACCGCCCCATTGGGCCGAATTCTGAACAATCGTGCCGTTCTGAATTATGGCACCGCAGTCACACACCCCACCGCCGATCTTCTCAGCGGTGTTCTCTGAGATCACGCAGTTGCGGATCGCGCCATCGCAAAAAGCTAACCCGCCCCCGAAGCTGGCTGAGTTGCCGGTGATGATGCAGTTCTGAATTGTGCCGTTGCACCCATATAGCCCGCCACCGACCTCCTCGGCAGCGTTCCCTGAGATAACGCAATTGATGATCGTCGGGGTCCCGTACCAGCAAAAGATGCCACCTCCGTAATCCGCGCTACCGTTGCGTATGGTAAAGCCATCCACCCTGGCGGCTTCTGTTGCGCCACTGTCGAGATAGACCCCCCTACCCCTTCGCTCACAGTCAATGATGCAATTGGTTGGACCATTCGCACTCCGGACGGTGATCAGCTTGTCGCCGACGTCGAGGTCTCTGTTGCCAGGGCCGGTATACGTCCCGTCGGCCACAATCACAGTATCGTGAGGGCCTGTGGCGTAGATGGCAGCCTGAATGGTTTTCTTCGGTCCGTGCGTCCGGCCGCTATAGATGGGCGCTGTGCCGTCCCAGGCATCAGACCCTGTGGTGCAGTCGACATAGTAGGTCGTCAGGTTGTAGTGGGGCCTGATGTCCACGACGGCCCAGTTCTTCAAGCTCGATACTTCCGTAGAGCCGCCAATCGCGTACCATCCGTCCTGATAGCCCCCCCACCCCATGTTGAGATGAAAAAGGTTGGGATCCTGGTAACCGTCGAGCACGACCAGGTGCCCAGCATCCTTGTATTCGATTCTGTACAGAATCGGCTGACCGCTATCGGTTTGGCTGGACATCAGCTCGTACCACTGCGTGTCGCTGTAGTTCGACCTTTCCACAAAGCGGGTGTATTTGTAGCCGAAGTACTTCGTCAGCACCTTCCCGTCGAAACTCCCCGCCGATCCACGTGGTGTGAATTCCGTGTCGGCAGCCACTCCGCAGTGGTAGCAGAGCGCGGCTACCGCGTCTTTGACGGTCTGGGGGCTTGCTGAGTCGGCTTTGTCCGGCATATTAGCCCAGTCGTAGGTCGTAGAGCTGAAATCAACGCAAATGGTCTTGTCCCCGAGTGACCAGTGGTAGCAGTGGCTGCCACTGCCTCTTGTGGGATGTTGCCAGTAGCGCATGATCTGGGCCATGCCAATGGCAACGCAGCCAGGCCAGCAGCGATCGCCCTTGTAAATAGGGCAGCGATCTTTGAATGGTGCGTGTTGACTCCAGGCAGTTGTCAGAAGCGGGCCGACGGGAGCAGAAGAGAATTGCGCGAGTGTCCCAACAACTACTTTCGCATTGAGTTGTCCTGAGAGCAAGACCCAGAGGGGATGTGCGCCCTCTGGCTTCTCATCCACCTCGTCCTCGACACTGGCAAGTTTGTCGGCGAAGGCTTCTATGATTGCCTGGGCCGGTGGGACGGCTGGCACCGCGAGCCGATTCCGCAGGGAGTAGTAGAGAATCGGCGCCAACTCGTCATCGGCAGCGATGGCGATGCATCCGCCTCCAGGGATGTCAAAGGCGTAAGCCACCGTAGTCCCTTTGACGACGATGGACCTGGCGGCGTCTGCGGTCAATACGGTTATCGCCTCAGCGCTGCCGAGGTGGCACTCCTGTGCGGCTTCAAGGCGGACCTCGTACCATCCCTTGGCAACGAGGGCGGCCTGCGAAGGATCGACCGCCTTTCCTGATGCGGGCACCGAAAAGGCGGCCAGAACTGAAATCACCATCCAGCTTTGGAAAAGCAGTTTTTTCAAGGTGTTCTTCTACCCCATCACACGTCTCTCCCCAGACCTGCTTCTGCGGAGTCTTTCTATTCCGGCGCATTTCACCGATGTCAGCCGACTCTTGGCTTCATCTTATTGAAAGCATTACTTGGGCCGTCCTTGTCCAGGAAGAGGGCATCGCGCGTAACTGTGCATGAGGATTGCAGTTACAAAACGAACCGGAACGGTAGCTGGTCGCTTCAGTGCAGCGGCGGTTCTACAGAAAATAGAGGTGCCCCGATAGTTCTCTGGAAAATGGAGATGGTGAAGAGCGGATTGGCCGGATTGCCCTGGTGCCAGGGTGCTCAGGGATCTCAGATCACCAAAAAGCGTTCGCAAATTGCCAGGGCAGGGCTTCAGCCAGACTCTCTATGACGTCCTACGTGTGGCGCAGAACGGCAATGCAGCCACTGCTTACGGATTGGGCGCCGAGGCGGGCGGAGAAGCATACATGGCTTTTTGAAAACCTCATTGGTTGAACAGCCGTAACGCTTCTTCAGCCACCCGAGCATTTTTAGCCTCGCCGGGGAAACAAAGCTGGAGTAACGTGGCAACAGTGTGCTACGCGTCGGATGGCGCATTCTGTAAACAAGTGGCCCCCGACATCTGCCTGAAATTGTTCAACGGGGGTGGGGACGATGTTGAAGTCGGTCCTGTTGTCCATCTTACTCTGAACACGGCCGATGCATAGGATTGGGTCTATGCACGAGGACTCTGTTGCGTTGCTATGAATCAAGGTATGTCCGAAGGCAGGACAAGCCGGTGTTGCCAACTGACTTAGTGTGAGTAAGTAAGGTACTTCACATGACACATAATCGCTTCTCAAGAGAAATCAAGAAATGTGGTTCATTCTCAAAAGTTGTGGGTGAGGACCTCCATGGGTGGTAGGGCACCAGTGGCACGGAGTATGTTAAGGAAGAAGTATTCATCATCGTGGAAGCCGTAGCTTCTTCGCTTAAGGACCTTAATCTTGTTGTTGATTCCTTCGGAGACAGTGTTGGTGATGCGATGGTGGAAATAGGCGAGGATGCCCTTGGCCCAACGCCTCAGACGCTTGGCCAGCTTTTGGAAGGGGCTCTCAGACCGCTCTGTTGGCAGCGCTCGGTCCATTCTTGAAGGAATGCCTGGGCAGTTTCTTGGTCCGTACAACTGTAGAACCGCTGGAAATCTTCTTCGAGCAGGTGCGCTTTTTGGAGATTTTGGTTCAGGGACATAATTTCCTTAGGGGTTTGCTTGTCCTTGCGCCGCAGGCGCTGAGACCGTTTCAGCCAGAGCCACCGCGTCCCCTCGATCAACCGCTTTCCTTCTTTGGAAGCGCGGTTCTGCTCGTCCCGGCGAACCTGGTCCACGGCCTGACTGAGGTAACTGTAGACATGGAACTTGTCGAAGACCACCACGGCGTTGTTGCAGTAGCGTTGGACGCTTTTCATGTAACGACCCCAAAGGTCCATGCATACGGCGGTCACGGCCCGACAGGCTGCCTTGCCCCAGCGCCGGAAAAAGCCGTTGACCCGCCGCTGCTCGCGCCCCTTCACCATGCCCATCACCTCCCTCCGTTCCAGGTCATAGAACACGGTCGCGTACCGATGCCCTTTGTGCAGGGCGATCTCGTCAATGCCCAGATACCGCACGGGACGCTGAGGCCGGGTCTGTTCTCGAACCTTCAGCCACTTGCGGTCCACACGATACACGGTTCCTTTATCCAATCCCTCCATCTGGGCCACGTCCAGCCCGGGAAGAACGTCGCACAGCGAGGCGATGTAGCGTTCGTATCGCAGCGTCTGCCGCTGCTGAGGCGCGATCCAATCCAGCGCCTCTACCAGCACGCCACACCGGGGGCATTTGACCCGGGTCTCGGTAAATTCCAGATAGCATCGCCGCCCCCACACGGGAAAGTCTCGCACCCGGCGGGTCTCCAGATGGTCATGACAAGACAGAAACATCTGCCCGCACCCCCTGCACCCATACCCGCTGCCTGGACGCCGCCGAATCGAAACAACCACACTCTCCCCTTCCATCTCAACCCCGTTGTCCACCACTTCCCAGCCTTGCAATCCCAGCAAATCCGTGATAACTTGACGTTGATACATCGTCGCTGCTTTCGCTGTTCACAATTCGACTTACCGTTTTTGCTAACCCATTACAGCAAAGGTGCTTAGATGTCTCCCTCATTTTTCACCCACACAAACTCGGAAAGAACCAAAATTAAGGACAGGAGTCCTCAAATTCTAAAAGAAAAAACAAGTGTTCGAAAAAACTAACGCACTTCATCAAAAACTTCAGTTGGCGCAATTCGCCTTGCTCCGCGTAACAAGAGAAGTATTGCTAAGCCACTGATACCACTTGTGCCCGGCTTAATTGAGGTTGTGCTATAATCGGTTGTGAGAATAATGAAAGCAGCTTATCTCGTCGCCAAGCGAAAACTCGAGGTCCGCGATGTCCCGGCGCCCCGTATAGAGAACGACAGAGACGTCTTCGTCAAGCTACGCTCCTCAGGGATCTGCGGCTCCGACATTCACTATTACGAATACGGGAAAATAGGTTCGCTTGAGGTCGCCTTTCCGATGATCCTGGGGCATGAGTGCTCTGCAGTCGTGGAAGACGTGGGGAGTGCGGTAACAAAGCTCAAGCCAGGGGACCGCGTGGCCATCGAGCCCGCGGTAACCTGCGGAAAATGCGAGGCGTGCCTTACCGGCAGACAGAACGTCTGCAAAGATGTGCGATTCCTCTCCGTGCCCGGCGAGCTGCAAGGATGCCTCAAGGAGTACATGGTCATGCCCGAGGTGAACGTCATCCCCCTCCCTGACGACGTAACCTTCGAGGATGCGGCGATGCTGGAACCCTTGTCCGTCTGCGCCTACGCCGTCAAGTTGTCAAACATCAAACCGGGTGACAGCATTGCGGTTCTCGGGTCGGGACCGATCGGTCTCCTGACCATGGAAGTGGCCAACACTTCCGGCGCCGTGCTTTCCCTCGCCACAGACATCGTCAAAGAACGTGTCGAAATGGCGTCAAGGCTCGGCGCCACGCACTCCCTCAACCGCAACGAGACGGATGTTGTGCAAGAAATCCTCGATGCCACCCACGGCAGGGGTGTGGATCTGGCCTTCGAGTGCGCCGGTGAACAGGATACCATCACGCAAGGGCTGAAAGTTCTTCGGCCCGGAGGCATGTTTGTCCTCATAGGAATCCCCGGACCGAACACGGAATACGCTTTCAACACCGATATCATGCGCGGGAAGGAATTGACCGTCGTCTACGTCCGCAGGCAGGTTCACTACGTCGAACGCGCGCTCAACCTGGTCAAGGCGCGCAGGATAGACGTCCGTACACTCGTCACGCATCGGTTCTCTCTGGAGAAGACGAATGACGCATACGAGTTGGTCTCGGCTTATAAAGACGGGGTGGTTAAGGCCGTCATCAATTTCTGAAGCACGGAGAACCGCTGAGATCGCTGAGCACACCGAGATCGGACCTGAGCTGACATGACCATAGAATTACTTCTTCCTTGTCCGTAGAGCTTGTGGCCAAGGCCGCAAATGCACGAGGAGTCGCGGCCGTATTTCGCATTAGATGAGCAATGTCTGCTGCGACCAAAAATCTCTTCCTCAGCGGGCCGCCCGGTATCGGCAAGACAACCATCATCCAGAAGACAATTGGAAAACTATTCGTCGCTGCCACCGGTTTTTATACTCGCGAAATACGAGAAGGCTCTCGGAGGGTCGGTTTTTCCATTATCACCCTTGACGGAAAAGAAGGAATCCTCGCTCACGTGCGGGCGAAGGGAAAGTTCAAAGTCGGACGATATACCGTCAATATCGAAGATATCGAGCGCCTGGCTGTGCCGGCGATGACGCCCAAATCGTCACAAGAACTCATCGTGATAGACGAAGTGGGAAAAATGGAGTGCTTTTCTGAGGCGTTCCGCAACGCGCTGGTCGGGGCTCTCGATTCCCCCAACACTGTCCTCGGAACGATTGCCGCCAGAGGAACGAATTGCATCGAGAGCATCAAGCGCCGCGACGACCTTACGATACTCGCGATCAACTTACACAACAGGAATGCCCTCCCTGACAAACTGGCAGCCATGCTGCGGTGAGAGAGCTTTCTTGAAAATTGTTGTCCAGCGCCGCGCCTCGTCCATCCGTTCACGTACAAGGCGCACACGGTTCCTTTGCCAGATCCACAAACCGGGTTGCGTCAGCTCTTGAAATACCTCCGCAATTCTCCGACGTGAAAGAGGGTCGCCGTGTTACGCTTTCGGTAGTTGTACTTCTCCACTCGCCAAAACCCTCTTTGAAAAACGATGTCCCCAGACGGATAGTAGCTTAACGGCTTGAGTCTCTCCCGCCGGTTCGGATTCAGGCGGCTTGGGGGAGCTTCAACGAGAAGGCGGGTGCGGCCGCTCGACACGCCATAGGTCCACAGCCCATCTCGGTCCGCAAAAGCCAGCTTCTTCCCCCTGCTATCCCAGACTGCCGAGTCCCACTCGACACCGGGCGCGATCGGCATTGCCGGGCCTTCTGCCATGTCCAGAACGTACAAATCAAAATCAACACAAGGCGGAGGCCAGCGCCGGACAAAAAGCGCCGCCCACCTTTCCCCCGCGTTGAAATGTATTCCTTCGATTCCCTGCATCTCCAGAAGCACCACCGGCTGGGATGCACCACGGCCGTCACTCTGTATCATCCACAAACCATAATTCTCACCGAATGAGCTCCCTTTGCTCGTGGCCACGAACATATTGCCCGTCTGCGGCCCCCAGGCATGCCCTATTTGCAGACCTTCCCGCCAACAGAACGGGCGATCCTCCTGTTCAACATTGACCAATCCCCGAACCAGAAGGAACCTCCCCTTCCCTTCCACGGATCGCGGACCCGTGAAAAGGAGGGTTTCTTCTGCCGGGTCGAGACAGATCAAAGTCGCCAGGCGGGGAAGTTCTCGCAGGTGGATGAGATGCCCAGTTGATGGGGTGTAACGCCACAGCGATTTGGTGGAACGTTTGCTCCCCCCTACCTCACTGCGCAGAAGGTATAGTCGCTCCCCATCACTCGACCAGCAAATATCCATCACTGTTCCCCCGCACACCTCAACAATCTCTTCTCCGTCGCCGTCAGCGACAAACAGTTTTGCGGCGCTCTCAACCCCCTGGCCATGGAATCCTGCGAAAGCGATAAGGGCAATTCTTCCCGAGCACCGAGCTACCTCAACCCTCACCAGACGTGCAAAGAAGTCCGGCCCGCCCCGAAAAGGCCACCACCCAATAATTCCTTTGCCCAGAATCTGGCTGCCGCCGAAACACAGCAAACCAGCCACCGACCAAACCATCAACCTCACCGGCAAGCGCTTCGCTCTCAGAACACGACGACTCGCCACCAGGCCGATTAGCACGAGCGCGCAAATTCCTCCGCCAAGGAAAAGCAGACTATACTTCACCGGCTCCATAAGCTATCGTCCGTCGTCTAAGCAGAAATGGCGCCCCAGCCAGGAAAAGGAGGCACGCGGCGCCTATCGAAATCGTGCTCCCTGCCAGGACCTGCACCACAAAAGCGACAACCGGTCCCGGTAGTAGACAAGGTGTCTCCAAGCTCTCAAAGCGAAGCGATCAGTCTCTCTGCGATCTGGATGGCGTTCAGGGCCGCCCCTTTGCGCGAGTTATCGCTCACGACCCACATATCAATGCCATTGGGACAGGAGATGTCCTCGCGGATGCGACCCACGAACACTTCATCCCTCCCAGCAGCGTTGATGGCGAGGGGATACTGCTCGTTAGCGATGTCGTCAACGACCTCGATGCCTTCCGCTTTCGAAAGCAGCTCGCGGACCTCATCAGCGGTGATCTTCTTCTCCGTCTCAATGTTCACCGCTTCGCTATGGCTCTTGTCCACGGGGACTCGCACGCAGGTGGCGCTGACCATGATCGAGTCATCGTGGAACATCTTCCTCGTCTCGTCCACCATTTTCATCTCTTCGTACGTGTATCCGTTTTCGGTGAATGCGTCCGACTGAGGGATCTGCGGAATCGCGTTGAAGGCAATCTGGTGCGGAAAGATGGACCGCTCATAGCTTCCGCCGTCAAGGATAGCCTGGGTCTCCTTGTACATCTCATCTACCGCTCGCGCGCCGGCGCCGGAAACGCTCTGGAAGGTTGTCACAACGATCCGCTTGATCCGAGCAACGTCATGGATCGGCTTGAGAGCAACGACCATCTGAATCGTCGAGCAATTCGGATTGCCGATAATGCCCTTATGCCAGGCTATGTCCTCGGGGTTCACCTCCGGGACGACCAGAGGCACATCTGGGTCCATCCGAAAGGCGCTGGTGTTATCTATCACCACGGCCTCCTTCGCGGCAATGGGCGCGAACTGCTTGCTTCGCCCACCGCCGGCGCTGAACAGCGCAATATCAATTCCGTGAAACGAATCCTCCCCGAGAACCTCCACCGGCACTTCCTTCCCTGCAAACTTGAGCTTCCTGCCGGGGAGGCGAGCTGACGCCAGCAACCTGATCTGGTCTACGGGAAACTTCCGCTCCTCCAGAATCGAAATCATCTCGCCACCGACCGCCCCGGTGGCGCCGATAACTGCAACGTTATACCTTTCCTTCTTCTGCAACATCCTGCACCCTACCTCCTCTATCTATTGATGCCTCATTCTGACGCATCCGCTGTCATTTTTCATTAGCCCCGAACCGAATGCTCGCCCAAGAGAGCGCGGAAACCTTCTGTATAAAACCTCGGGGGATTTGCCGCAGCGGGCAACCGGATCGGGCGGGTTACGATTCCAACGGGATATTGAGGTTTTTCTTGAACTCTTCCTCAAAAGGCGTGATCTTGAAGCCGCTGCTTCGCTTGGGCTTGGCAGCTTGCCGGGGCTTCCCCTTCCTGTCGCCGAACTTCTTCTTGGCCTTTTTGATGGACAGATCAATCTTCCCATCTTCCCCGATGCCCACTACCTTCGCCTTGATGCTATCCCCGACCTTCAGATGCTCGCGGATTTCGGTGACGTAGGAATCATCAATCTGGGAGATATGAACGAGGCCCTTACTACCGTCGGCCAGCTTCACAAAGGCACCGAAGGGGGCGATTCGTTTCACCGTCGCCTCGACGATATCGCCCTTCTTGATATCGTCCTTTCTCGGCTCAGCTTGTTTTTCCGGGGCTTCCTTCTCCAACCTTCACTCCGTGGACGTTTCGTTCTCCGGCGTCTCGAAGATTATAAGCAATTCACCCGGCCTCGCCAACCGTAAATGCCGCCGCGCCGCCCGCTCAATCCCCTCGGCGGTGTCCATGCTCTCAATTTCCTTCCTCAGCGCCTCATTATCCAGGCTCTTTTCGCACGCAATTTGACGCAACTCGGCAATCTGAGCGCGCACACCCTCCAGCTCTTTGAATCCGGGCAACAACACATAGACACACACACCGGCCATAAGAACCAAACTCAGCGGATAGATAGCCTTCTTGACCCTACTCGGTTTTTCCTTCTTTTTCTTTTTCTTCTTCCTCATAGACTGCCCCCGTAAGTGGCTGAGTCGCCGAGCATCTCTTCCATTCGTAAAAGCCGGTTGTACTTCGCCACGCGGTCAGTCCTGCAAAGCGAACCAGTCTTGATTTGTCCCGAATTCGTTGCGACCGCAATGTCAGCGATGGTGGTGTCCTCGGTCTCCCCTGAACGGTGGCTGATCACATAGGTGTAGCCCGCCTTCCTGGCCATCTCAATCGTTTCAAGGGTCTCCGTGAGCGTCCCGATCTGATTCACTTTGATCAGGATGCAGTTCGCCACCCCCATCTCGATTCCTTTTTCCAGCCTCTTCGCATTGGTGACAAACAGATCGTCCCCAACGATCTGAAGGTCTTTCCCGCACCGCTCGGTCAGCTTTTTCCATCCGTCCCAATCGTCCTCAGCCAACCCATCCTCCAGGGAGATGATCGGGTACTTCTTCGTCAGCTCCACATAGAATTCGATCAACTCCTCGGCCGTATAATCCTTTTTCTCCTCAGCAAGGAGCTGATACTTGCTGGCTTTGAAAAACTCGCTGGCCGCTGAGTCCACAGCGATGAAAACCTCCTCCCCGGCGTGGTAACCGGACTTGTCAATCGCCTCCATGATAACGTCGAGAGCTTCCGCATTTGATCTCAAGTTCGGAGCGAAACCGCCCTCATCTCCCACCGACGTGTTATAGCTCCTCTCCTTGAGCACCTTCTTGAGTGTGTGAAAGATCTCCGCGCCCATCCTGAGGGCCTCTCGAAAGCAAGACGCCCCTTTTGGAACGATCATGAACTCCTGCAGGTCAACGTTGTTATCTGCGTGGGTTCCTCCATTGAGAATGTTCATCATCGGCACAGGCAAAGCCCTCGCGTTCACCCCTCCGATGTATCGGTACAAAGGCATTTCGAAGGCAGCAGCAGCAGCCTTCGCTACCGCCAGGGAAACCCCCAAGATGGCGTTCGCACCGAGGTTCGATTTGTTCGGAGTACCATCGAGGGATACAAGCTGCTCGTCAATCTCCGACTGACATGCCGCGTCCATCCCCTCGATCACCGGGGCAATCGCTTCGTTGACGTTCCTGACTGCCTTGGTCACTCCCTTCCCAAGATACCGGTCAGGATTGCCGTCCCGCAGCTCCATCGCCTCGTGCTTGCCGGTCGAGGCGCCGGACGGCACAGCCGCCCTCCCCACTGCTCCGGAAGCCAGTTCGACCTCCACTTCAACGGTTGGATTCCCTCTCGAATCCAGAATCTCTCTTGCTTCTACCGCGATAATCTCCGTCATTTCTCTCCTTCAGATTACAGTCATAGCGTAAGCAGAGTGGAAATCCTTATTGAATAATCCGGGGACTAACCCAGGGAAACCTCAACGCAGAGATCATTCTTGGAGTATAAAGCATACGCAATATAAACACCCTGCCCAGAAAAATCAAGAAAAAACTTACCCCCCGCGTAACGCCTCACTTACTGCCGGGAGAATGGGGAGAGTGGGTAAAGGTTGCCTTCGGCGAGGCTTGTCTGCGATTTTCCCCCGTGGAGACTTGGAGTGCTGAAGCCATGCTTCAGCCTTCGAAGGCGGCAGCAAGGCTGCCGCGCTCCAAACACCCTGCCATACCCTGGCCCAGACACCCCGCAGTTCGTCAACACACCCGGGCCCATGAGTGTGGCATTACACAGGTCCCAAAAATCTTATGTTCCCCCCGAAACTGAGGCATTACCCCCCGCAGATCAAACTTGTTGACATGCCCGAGAGGCTATGCTATGAGAACGCCTTAATTTCCCAAAGAAGGCAGGCGCCCACTGTTTTCAGGGAACAGCCTCAAGGCCAAAGTTGTTAACATGGTTGATGGAATCAGGAAAACGGGCCAATTCCTTTTTCCCAACTGCAACACCGCATCCTTCAAGACCTATGCGATTCGTTATCGAAAACGAGCAGCTTGAATCCGATTTGATCAAACGGGTGGAGGAGATCATTCAACAGTCTCCTTCCATCTGCTACCAGTGCGGGAAATGCTCCGCGGGATGCCCGGTGCACTATCTGATGGATATTCCGCCGAACGTTGTCATTCGACTGCTCCAGCTCGGTCAGATTGATCGTGTGCTCGAGAGCCGGACCATCTGGGTGTGCGCTTCATGCAACACCTGTTCCACCCGCTGCCCCAAGGAATTCAAGATCGCGGAATGTATGGATGCGTTGCGGGAGTTGGCGCTTGCGACAGGCAAGGACACCCCCTCTGAGAAGGACATCAAGCTCTTTCATAAGGTCTTTATGAACAACATGAGGAGATTCGGAAAAGTCCACGAAGCGAGCATTGCCGGGGTGTACAAGCTCAAAAGTCGGCACTTCTTTGCGGATGTCGTGTCTGGTACCAAGATGTTCCTGAAAGGAAAGATCAAGCCCTTCCCACACAAGGTCAAAGGAGTGAAAGAAATCCGCGCGATGTTTGAGGCGGCGGGATACGGTCAGAAGGAAGAAGAACCCCCGGCTGAGCAAAAAGAAAAGCATCCATCTGAAACACCTTCATTAGAATAGAGCATTCATAGGATGAAGATAGGATATTATCCGGGCTGTTCGCTCCACGGCATGGCCATTGATTTTGGAAAGTCTACCGAGGCCACCTGCGAGGCGTTGGGGATCGAACTTGAGGAGGTTCCCGACTGGAGTTGCTGCGGCGCCTCGGCAGCCCATTCCACAAACCATCTCCTCGGTGTCGCCCTCCCCGCAAGAAATCTCAGCCTCGCCGAGGAAGCGGGCTTGAAGTGCGTGGCGGCCCCCTGCGCCATGTGCTCCAATTCCATGAAGAAAACCCACGAACTAATCCTTTCCGACAAGGAAGTGGCAACGGAAATCGCCCGGTTGACCGGCCGCGAATATCATGGCGGAGTCGAGATTCTCAATGCCATCCAGATTTTCTTGGAGTACGGCCTCGACAAGCTTGCAGAGAAAGTCATTTTGCCTCTGCAAGGGCTTAAGGTGGCATGCTATTACGGCTGCTTGCTCACCCGACCACCCGACCTGCTCAAGTTCGACGACCCGGAACAACCTGTACTCATGGACGAAGTCTGCAAAGTTGTTGGGACGGAGCCAATCGAATGGGGCTTCAAGACCGAATGCTGCGGCGCCGGCTTCTCCATGAGCAGGACGGACCTCGTATGCGAACTCACCCGGCGAATTGTGGAGAACGCCGTCAACAACGGCGCGGACGCAGTGATTGTTGCTTGTCCCATGTGCCACTCGAACTTAGATATGCGCCAGGCGAACATCAACAAGATGTTCGGGACAGAATTCGACATCCCCATCGTTTACTTGACAGAGCTGGTTGGGCTGGCCATCGGCGTAAAACCGAGGAAGCTTGGATTGCGCAAGCATTTCGTTGATGCCATGAGGCTGACCCAGTGCATGGTCTCTGCACCGCAGGAGGAAGCCGCTGTCACAAAATGACTCGGCCGCGCAAGGCTCAGCGCGCACCGAAATAGGATGAACGACAATTCTTCCCTGATCGTCAGAGGAGATAGGTGAGCAATTCTAACGGCTTTGGAACACCCTGATGATCGGGAGGGTTAAACCGATGAAAACACTCCTGGCAGTTCTTACAGGTCCGGCTGTCTTCTTGACCTGCGTGGCTCTTCACGCGGAGGAACCGCGGCTGATCGAATTCCGAATGCAGCCCGGCGAGTCGGCGAACTATGCCCTGCATGTGGAGACGAGAACCGTTACCACCTGGCACAGGACTCGTGGCACCGAGGAGCGAACCGTCAACTTCGAATCGAATATGAGAGTCCTCATTCGGTGCGTGAAAGTATCCGACGAAGGAGTGATGCATTTTGAGATCACGTACCCCGATTTCAAGATGGAGACTTCCATGACCGAAGAAGGGCAGACAAGCACGATTGTCAGCGACCGAAACGGTGCCAGGTCCTATCTCAACGGGAAACTCCAAGAATCGCTCACTTGGGACCAACTGGAGAAGCAGCGGAGACCGAACCTGGCGAAGCTCCTCGGTTCTCTGATCGAGTTTACGCTCGACAAGAGAGGAAGAGTTCTTGACGCGAAAGTTCCAGCCAGTTTGGCCGGCCGTGCCCCAGCGGTTGACATCAAGCAGTTCTTCAGACAACAGGTGATTCTTCCGGGCGTCCCAATTATGGCGGGTGCCGAATGGAGTGAGAGCGTCGAGCGGGAAGTTCCTCAGGGCCCAGGGCCCCTCCACGGGAGAATGATGATTGACGAAGCTGCCTATACATACGAAAACAACGAAACGGCTATGGGGAGGGAATGTGCGCGAATCGGCATCGTGATTTCAAGTCGGCCCAAGGAAGAAATACCCGACTTGAAGGAATTCAAACAATCGACCGAAGGTTGGTCGCTGGTGGACCTTGACAACGGACAACTAATTCAGTCGTATTTGAAGTTGTCCCAGGACATGAAGGGAACACCGAGTGGAATCCGGGCGGAGGTGAGCACCACTGGCGAAGTGAAGACCAATCTGGTGCTGCCTTCTACCGCGGGAACGGCCCCGGCAGAAGAAACGGCGCCAGCCGAAAAGAAATGAGGAGTTGACTGAATGTCGAGAATCGGCGTTTTCATATGCCACTGCGGTGAGAATATCGCGCGGACGGTAGATTGCGCGAAAGTCGCCGAAGAGACCGCCAGACTTCCGGGTGTTCTGGTCTCGGTGGATTACAAATACGTGTGCTCCGATCCGGGGCAGAACATGATCAAGGAAGCGATCAAGGAGCACAAGCTCGACGGAGTAGTGGTAGCGGCATGTTCCCCTCATATGCACGAGCCGACATTCCGGGCGGCGGCCGTGGAGTCGGGGCTGAACCCCTATCTATGCGAGATGGCGAACATTCGCGAGCACTGCTCCTGGGTTCATCTTGACCGAGAGCAGGCCACCGAGAAAGCCATTGACCTCGTCCGGGTCATGGTCGAAAAGGTCAAGAAAAACCAGGAGCTCTTCCCAATTAAAGTTCCGGTCACCAAGCGAGCCCTGGTCGTTGGCGGTGGCATTGCTGGCATTCAGGCAGCACTCGACATCGCCGCCGGAGGACACGAGGTCATTCTCGTCGAGCGACTGCCCTCCATCGGGGGCAACATGGCCCGCCTCTCCGAGACCTTCCCAACCCTTGACTGCTCTCAGTGCATCCTCACTCCCCGTATGGTAGAAGTCGCCAGAGACCCACGCATCACCCTCCACACCTACGCGGAGGTAGAGCAAGTCGAGGGCTTCGTGGGCAACTTCAAGGTGAAGGTCAAGAAAAAGTCGAGATATGTGGATGCGGACGAGTGCACCGGCTGTGGGGATTGTATACCGGCTTGCCCGGTTAGGTATCAGCCTCAAATCCAACCGCTCCCCAAGTACAGCGATCAGATGGATCCGGCCGAGATCGAAAGGCTGGACCAGATCATAGCAAGATATACTTCAGGTAATGGTGACACCCCAGCGGAAGACATGCTCGTACAGATTCTTCAAGATGTGAATCTTGAATACAACTATCTCCCGGAGCATGCATTGAAATATGTCAGCGAAGTGCTGGAGGTTCCGTTGTCTCGCGTGTACCACGTGGCAACGTTTTATACAGCCTTCAGTTTGCGACCAAGAGGCAAACACCTGATCAGGGTGTGCATGGGCACGGCTTGTTATGCACGCGGGTCTTCGAGAGTTCTGGAAGAGTTAGAAAGGTCATTGGAGATCTCAGCGGGCGAGACAACTGCCGATTCCCTGTTTACGCTTGAAACTGTCAATTGTCTGGGATGTTGTGCTCTGGGCCCAGTGGTGATGGTTGACAGGGACTATTATTCGGCCACGCCCGACAAGGTGGAAGGATTGCTCAAGAGATACAAAAGCCCAAAATGAAAAAACTGAAAAGCATAGAAGACCTGGAAAAGCTGAGAGAAGAGATCGTCCGCAAAAGAGATCCAAAGAAAAAGTGTATGGCGATTTGTGGTGGAACGGGTTGCATTGCTTATGGTAGCCGCGCTGCCGAGGAAGCCTTCAGGGAAGAATTGAGAAAGAAAAATCTTGAGCAAGAAATCGAACTCTTAGTCACCGGTTGCCACGGATTCTGCGAAAGAGGACCGATAGTAATAGTTCGTCCACAAGGAATTTTCTACCAGAGGGTGAAGGAGGAGCATGTCCCGGAGATCATTGAAGAGACAGTGATGGGGGGCAAGATCCTCGACCACCTCCTCTATACTGATCCCACCAGTGGCACGAAAATTATCTACGAGAAAGATGTGCCCTTTTACAAGAAGCAGAAGCCCCTCGTCTTTGGCAGCAACGGCTTGATTGATCCCACCAGTATCACTGACTATATTGCCATTGGGGGTTATCGCGCACTCGCCAAAGTTCTCAACGGTATGTCGCCGGAGGATATTATTGACACCATCAAGCGATCAGGATTGCGGGGGCGCGGCGGTGGCGGTTTTCCCACAGGCAAAAAATGGGCGACCTGCCGAAAGGCCCGAGGAGACATCAAGTACGTGATATGCAATGCAGACGAGGGCGACCCTGGGGCGTACATGGATAGAAGTGTGCTGGAAGGCAATCCGCATTCCGTCCTGGAAGGGATGATAATCGGCGCCTACGCCATCGGTTCGCACGAGGGATATATCTATGTTCGACAGGAATACCCCTTGGCTGTCAAGCATTTCAGCATCGCCCTGGAACAGGCACGTGATTGCGGTCTTTTGGGCCGGGACATATTGGGCCGCGGATTTGATTTTGATGTCACAGTAAACCGGGGAGGCGGGGCTTTTGTCTGCGGAGAGTCCACGGCTCTCATGGCATCCATTGAGGGCAGGGTCGGCGAACCACGCGCCAAGCATGTCCATACCGTGGAAAAGGGGCTATGGGAAAGGCCCACCAACCTCAATAATGTAGAGACCTGGGCCAATGTTCCACTCATCATTAATAAGGGCTGGGAATGGTACTCCAGCATTGGTACCGAGAACAGCAAAGGCACAAAGATTTTCTCCTTGGTAGGCAAAGTGAATAACACCGGCCTTGTGGAAATCCCCATGGGCATGACCCTCCGCGAGGTTATCTTCGGTATTGGCGGAGGAATAAAAGATGGCAAACAGTTCAAAGCGGTTCAGACGGGGGGGCCTTCCGGCGGCGTGCTCCCCGAAAGCCTGTTGGACTTACCGGTTGATTTTGACCGCCTCACAGAGGCGGGTTCCATGATGGGGTCGGGCGGGATGATCGTCATGGATCAGGACAATTGCATGGTGGATATCGCCAAATATTTTGTGGACTTCCTCCGATACGAGTCCTGCGGCAAATGCACGGCTTGTCGCGAAGGGCTGAAACAGATGTATGAGGTTCTCAATGACATTACCGAAGGAAGGGGTGAGGAACAACACATCGCGCTCTTAGAAGAGCTTTCGTGGATTTTGACCAATACCGCACTTTGTGCCTTAGGAACCACTGCGGCGAATCCGGTCTTATCCACGCTGCAATATTTCAGAGATGAGTATGATGCGCACATAAGGGAGAAGAAATGCCCTGCTCATACCTGCAGGTCATTGATTACCTATGAGATAGATGAAGAGACGTGTACGGGCTGCAGTTTATGCGCAAAGCGGTGTCCCCAGGAGGCGATCTCCGGAGTGCCAAAAGAAACCTTTACCATAGACGAATCCAAGTGTACCCGATGCGGTATCTGTTACGCTGCCTGCAAATTTGATGCGATCGTTGTCGATTAGGACCAGAGAGAACCTATGGATAAATTAATCATTGATGGAATTGAGGTAGAGCCGGATCCCTCTAAGACCGTATTAGAGGTGGCAAGGGAGCTGGGCATACATATCCCTACCCTCTGCTATCATCCTGCCCTTCCGCCTTACGGGTCATGCCGTCTCTGCGTCGTCGAAGCAATCTGGAAGGGCAAGTCAACTCTCCGTACTGCTTGCACCTTTCCGGCTTGGGAAGGTGAGGTCCGCACCAATTCGGAGCCGGTCAAGAGGGCCAGGAGGCTCATACTCGAACTGATGTTGGTGGAAGCCCCCGCTTCACCCGAGATCCAGGAATTGGCGAAGGAATACGGCGTCGAGACATCCAGATTTAAGATCATAGACGAGAAAAAGCGACACAACAGATGCATCCAGTGTGGCTTATGTGTGCGTATTTGCCAGGATGTGATGAAGGTGGGGAGCCTTGGGTTCAAGAATCGAGGATTCCAACGAGAGGTAACGACGCCCTTTGAGGAACTTTCAGATGTATGCGCAACTTGCGGGGCTTGCGAATATGTATGCCCAACCAATGCGATTTCTCTCGACACAATCACCCAGCGAAAACCGATTCCTATTCCGTCAGAGTTCGAGGCCGGCCTTGGCTATCGCACACCTATCTACGTTCCCTTCCCCCAGGCGGTTCCCAACACCCCGGTCATTGATCGGGAGAGGTGCCCCAAGTTGCTGAGAGACAAGTGCGGAGTCTGTGAGAAGGTCTGCACTCGCGACGCTATTGACTACCAGATGCAGGACGAGATTATCGAGGCGGAGGTCGGCGCCATTGTCGTCGCCACCGGTTACGACCTTTACAACATCGGAAAAGAGCAGCCCAACGAGCTGTGGAAGGGCTACGGCGAGTACAACTACGATGCGTACAAGGACGTGATTGACGGCATCCAGTTCGAGCGACTTCTTTCCGCGTCCGGACCGACCCAGGGAGAGGTTCGCCGCCCATCCGACGGCAAGGAGCCCAAGTCGGTCGTGTTCATCGCTTGCGTGGGATCGCGCGATCCTGAAAAGGGGCTGGAGTACTGCTCGAAGATATGCTGCATGTACGTCGCCAAGCACGCCATGCTCTACAAGCACAAGGTCCACGACGGACAGCCTTACGTGTTCTACATGGACATCCGCGCCGGCGGCAAGAACTACGAGGAGTTCGTCCGACGAGCTATCGAAGAAGATGGCGTTCTTTACATACGCGGCAGGGTGTCGAAAATCTACAAGGATGGCGATCAACTGGTCGTTGTCGGAGCAGACACCCTCTCTGATTCCCAGGTCCAGATCCGGGCGGACTTAGTCGTTCTCGCCACAGCCATGGTGCCGCACAAAAACGCCTATGAATTTGCCCAGAAGATCGGCATCGCCTGCGGCTCCGAAGGCTTCTATGCCGAAGCCCACCCCAAGCTCCGCCCCGTCGAGACAATGACCGCTGGAATCTACCTTGCAGGCGCCTGCCAGGCCCCGAAAGACATCCCGGATGCCGTGGCTCAAGCGAGCGCCGCAGCTTCCAAGGTGCAACTGCTCTTTTCCTCCGACGAGCTGGAGAGAGAGCCCATCGTCGCCAAAGTCAACGAAGAGACATGCGTCCACTGTCGCAACTGCATCCTCGTATGTCCCTATTCGGCGATAGACGATAAGGAAATCAGGGACAAGCAAGGAAACCTCATCAAGATGGTCGCCGAAGTCAATGAGGGCATGTGCATGGGCTGTGGCACGTGTGTCGCCGCTTGCCCCTCCAAGTCCGTTCAGCTTGCGGGCTTCAACGATGAGCAGGTCTTCGCAGAAATTCTGGCGCTGGGCCACGGATAGACCATCAATCCCCGATCCGTTTTAGGAGCGAAAAACGTGAGTAACGAAACAAAAACGGCGGAGAAACCGGCCCCAACTGAGACTGAAAAGGAATGGCAGCCGAGGATCATCGCCTTTGTGTGTAACTGGTGCACCTACGCCGGCGCCGACCTCGCCGGAACAAGCCGCATCGCATACGAGCCGCACGTTCGCATCATCAAGCTGCCGTGCTCGGGTCGGATTGATGTTTCCTTCATCATCAAAGCTTTCGAGCAGGGCGCCGACGGCGTGATGGTTTCCGGATGCCATCCCGGCGACTGCCACTACACCGCAGGCAACTTTCATGCACGGCGAAGGTTCGCCGGTTTCCGCGATTTGCTCGAGTTCTGCGGTTTCGATATGCGGAGGGTCATCTTCAGTTGGGTCTCCGCTGCGGAAGGAAAGAAATGGGCCGAGCTCGTCAATGAAGTCGTCGCGAGGATCAGAGAGCTTGGCCCCTTCGAGGAGTACCGGAAGCTTCTGGCATAGGTCGTACGCCAAGCATTAAGCATTCCCGCAATTGGGTTGAGATAATGATTGAGCAGATTCGAGAAAAAGCAAAAGAACTTCTCACCAGCGGCGAGGTGAAGGTCGTCATCGGTTACGAGAACGGCGGCCTTCCCGAAACGACTCGCCCCGTGTTTATCACCACTTCCGACGAGGTCGAACGACTCGTCTGGAACAAGCACTGCTACGCAAACCTCGCGACGTTCCTGGTCAGGAATGAGGTTTCCTCTATCGGCAAGCCTGCCATCATCGCCAAAGGCTGCGATGTCAAAGCGATCACCGCCCTCATCCAGGAAAGCCAGATCCAGCGAGAGGACGTGCTCATCTTGGGCGTGACCTGCGAAGGCGTTGGCGACCCGCTCCTCTCCAAGTGCCCCATCTGCGATGTGAATACTCCCCGCGACTACGACATCCTCTTCGGAGAGGAGATTCCTCCAAAAACCGACATCAACAAGTTCGCCGACGTCGAGGAATTCGAGGAGAAATCGCCGGAAGAGCGATGGGAATTCTGGGAGAAGCAATTCGAGAAGTGCATCAAATGTTATGCCTGTCGGCAGGTTTGCCCCCTCTGCTATTGCGAGATATGCATCGCCGACAAAAATCAACCGCAGTGGATCGAGACCAGTAGCCACACCCGAGGCAACTATCACTGGAATCTCATCCGTGCCTGGCATCTCTCCGGAAGGTGCATTGATTGCGGCGAGTGCGAGAGAGCCTGCCCGGTGGACATTCCGCTATCTCTTCTCAATCGCAGGCTCGCCAAGAGCGTGAAGGAGCGGTTCGGCTACGAGCCGGGCTACGATAAGGAAGCAGCGCCCCCGTTCACAGACTTCAAGCAGGAAGATTCACAAGAGTTCATCAAATGAGCGACGACGATCAGGAAAAACTCAGCGTGGAAGAACCGGAAAAGGAAACCCAGCCGATCCTGAAAGCTCTCCGCCCGGAGAACCTCAACGACCTCATCCGGAAAGGACTGGACCTGGGCTACCGCGTCTTAGCCCCGGTCAAAGCCGATGAGCTTGTCACGTTCGAGCAAATAAGCAGCCCCGATGAGGTCTTTCTCGAAAGCATCACCACCAGAATGTCTCCCAAATCCGTCCTCTTCCCACGGACGGAGAGAGTATTCTCTTATCGCATCGGCAAAGATCAGATCGCTGTTGAAGACAAACAAGACTTCACCGCTCCAACGATCATTTTCGGGTGCCGCCCATGCGACGCAGCTTCCTTCCCCATCATGGATCGCCTCTTCCAATGGGATTATCACGACAAATTCTGGAACGAAAGAAGAAAAGCCACACTCGTCATCTCCATCTCCTGCCTCGACTGCGACGAGGCTTGTTTCTGCACTTCTGTCGGCCTCGCCCCCGATTCAACGCAAGGTAGCGATATTCTCCTGACCCAGATTTCGCCGGACCAGTACCTCGCCGAGATTATGACCGAGAAAGGAGCTGACTTTGCCGAGAAGACCGGTCTCTTCGACGAGGCGGGCGCCGACCTTGAGAAAGAGCCAGCCACCAAAGCCGTCAAGGAAAAGCTCGGTGAGAAATTCGATGTCGAGAAAATCAAGCCCTGGCTTGACCAGAATTACGACCATGACTTCTGGAAAGAAGTCACACGCATGTGCATCGGCTGCGGGATTTGCACCTACGTCTGCCCCACGTGCCACTGCTTTGACCTCGTGGACGAAGCACACTACGACGGCGGCGCCAAAATCAAGAACTGGGACGCCTGCCAGTTCGCCGCCTTCACCGTCCACGCTTCCGGGCACAATCCCCGACCCGACCAGATCTCACGCCACAGACAGCGAATCATGCACAAATACAAATATTATCCCGACAACCTCGGCGCCATCCTCTGCACGGGCTGCGGCAGGTGCGTCCGCCACTGCCCCATGGAGGTTAACCTCATCCGCATCCTCAAAGGCATCTCGCAAGCGGCCACAGTGGATGACACGCAGAAAAGAGCCAGGTGAGGACAGGATGGACCGGATGGATAAGGCCCTTATCCTGTTGTCCTGTAAAAAAAACTCTTCGCCTCTGGCGGCGAAACGCCGATAGATGAGAGGGACGATCCGTGACTGAAGAACACGCCGCGACGGCAGAGTCAACCACGACGGCCTCCGAAGGAGACAATTCGGAGAACATCTACCTCCCCCACCTGATGGTCATCCAGGAGATCACGCAGGAGACGCCTGACGTCAAAAGCATGAAGCTTGTCTTCAAGAACGAGGAGATGCAGAAGAACTTCTCCTTCCGCACGGGCCAGTTCGGCGAGTTCACCGTCTTCGGCGTCGGCGAGTCAACCTTCAACATCTGCTCATCCCAGACCTGGAAGGATCACATCGAGTGCTGCTTCCGCAAAGTCGGTCGGGTCACCTCAGCCCTCTACGAGATGAACGAGGGCGACATCATCGGCTTCCGCGGCCCCTACGGAAACTGGTATCCCGTCGAGAAAATGGAGGGCAAAAACATCCTCTTCATCGCCGGCGGAATCGCTCTCCCACCCGTTCGCTGCATGATCTGGCACGCACTCGACATGCGAGACAAATTCAAGGACATCTCCATCCTCTACGGGGCCCGCACCGTTGACGATTTAGTCTTCAAACGCGAGCTGGAGGAATGGGAGAAGAGAGACGACGTAGCAATCGTCACCACCGTTGATCCCGGCGGCGAAACGCCCGATTGGAAAGGCAAAGTCGGACTCGCCCCCATCGTCCTCAAAGAAATGTCCCCCTCATCAGACAACGCCATTGCCCTCGTCTGCGGCCCCCCCATCATGATCAAATTCACCCTCCCCGTCCTCCTCGACCTCGGCTTCACCAAGGACGACATCATCACCTCCCTCGAAAACCGCATGAAATGCGGCCTCGGCAAATGCGGCCGATGCAACGTCGGCCACGTCTACATCTGCAAAGACGGCCCCATCTTCACCGCCGCCCAAGTCGCCCCCCTCCCCGAAGAATACTGACCAAGCGCCCTGGCCGTCCACGCCCGCGGGGCGCCTCGCACAACACCGCGCATGCTTAAGGCCTTGACGCCGCATGGTGAAGATGTCTACCATGCATCCGGCCGGGGCCAGCGCGGCAGCTTTTTCGACGTCTGGCAAGGAGGCTCCAACTCAGAATGAGGAAGACACTCGGTGACAATACCGCACACGATGCGGGCATCTGCTACTTATGCGGGGAGCAACTGGCGGGAGCTGTCAGCCGGGACGACGTCCCGCCAAAGCAGATCTTCCCTCGCGCGATAAGGAAACGGCATCACCTTAGTCTACTGAAACTGCCTGTTCATCCTGCGTGCAACCAATCCTACATGAAGGACGAGGAGTACTTTGTCGTCACCCTCAGCCCGGCTGCCGGGGACTCCCTGGCAGGAAAAGCCCTGTGGGAGGACCTGTCGCGCAAGTTCAGGAGGCCACAAGGCAGGAGGCTTGGCGAGATGGTTCGAAAGGAGTTCTACCCCATCGAGCTGCCAGGCGAGCTGGCCGCCAAGACCTTCGACGGCCGGCGCGTGAGGAGAGTCATCGCCAAGATAGTGCGGGGCCTCTTCTTCCACGAACAGCGCCGTTTCCTCCCCATAGGAACGCCGAGTCGGATATACATCCTTGGTCCTCACGATAGGCGATCGGATGAACTGGCCGAAATCCTTCCCTACGTCGCCAGCGCTGAATCCAAAGGCCGGTATCCCGGCGTCTTTGACTACAAGTACCGCGATCAGAAATGCGATGACCTCCTTGATATTGGTTCCATACATTTATGGTTCTGGGGCATGCTTTTCTGGAATACACTCCTCGCCTTGACGATCTTCCACGACCCAGAGTGCCTCGGCAGCACAGGCGACTCCGGGGAGGACTCTTGCGGGTGACGCGCCCCTCGCCGGTCATCCGCACAGTGGGACCGACTACAGAGGGAACAAAGGTGATCCTTCACGTAACAGAGGCAAAATACCTTCATGATTACGTCATTTGGCTTCGGTTTAACGACGGCGCCGAAGGCGAAATAGACCTCTCCGGGGAGCTTCAAGGCGAAGTATTCGGTCCACTTAGGGATCTCCAAGCTTTCAAATCATTCCGAGTTGATCCCGACCTGGGCACCATCGCCTGGCAAAACGGCGCCGACTTCGCCCCCGAGTTCCTCTACGAGAATATGAACGTCCTGGCGTAGTAGCCATGGCAACTCTCTGCGGATCGACCTGCGGACTCTTCCGGCGCCCTCTGGTTTAAATCCCCTCGCCGCGGGCAGGCTGCCACAAAAGCGCGCTCCGCTTCCCACAGGACATTCGACCTGTGAATCCGTATGCCAAGCCGTCCATTTGATTGACATCAGGTCGCATCTTTGGTATAATCCTACCCAAATGAACATACCCAATTCCGCCATAACCACGATCTTCCGCCACAGGGCCTCTCGGATCCCTTTCCCCGCCATTTTACCCCCACAACGAAACCAATTACGCCCTTTTTGTCCCTCCAGCTTCACCCATCTTCCAGGCACCGCGACCCCCTATTCGGGCCTTTTTGAAAAACCATCAATTCGCATTTATCCCCTTCTCCCGCCGCAACTTAACTGCGGTCAACTTTGTAACAAAAGGCCCGAAAAGGCCCGATTTTTCGGCGAGCCCCATTTTTTTAGAACCTCAGAGCCTTGTATGCGGCCGGCACTCGTACTACTATTCCTGTCCTGGTCGCGTCAACGAACGGTACGACACAAGACCAGGCAAAACGCTGCCGAGAAGCGAGAAAAATGATGACAACCGCTGAACGCGAGAGATCATGAAAATCCTGGCATTGATCGGCAGTCCCAGAAAAGGGAGCAACACCGACACCGTCGTTGACCAAATCCTGGCCGCCGCCAGGGAAAGTGGCCACACGAGCGAAAAACTGTACCTGTACGATTACGAGATCGCTCCCTGCATTGACTGCCGGAGGTGCAAAGAGCCGCCTTACACGTGCGTCATGTGCGATGACGCGTTAGCAATTCACCCGAAGGTCGAAGAAGCGGATTTGATAATCTTCGGCACGCCGCTATACTGGTACGGTCCGACGGCAAAAATGAAGCTACTTCTCGACAGGCTGCGGCCCTATATCGCCAGCCGAAAACTGGAGGGCAAGAAAGGCGTCCTCGTAGCGCCCTCAGAGGAAGGAGCAGAAGCCTGCGGCTGTCTCGTCGAAATGTTCCGCAAGTCCTTTGAGTACATCGGAATGGAATTCGCCGGCGCCATCCTGCCGAAAGCTTACGAAAGAGGACAGATCAAAGAAAATCACGAAGAACTGAAAAAAGCGTACGAATTTGGAATTTCATTGAAACTGTGAATCATGCAAAGAGAGAGAAAGGAGTGTAACTCAATGTCTCGCATACAAAAGCGACCTCTTATGCGGATCGTAGTCGCCGTGTCAGTAATCTACTGGCTGGCATCGCTATCGCCTTTGGGGATGGAAGCCGCGTCACGAGCAAAAAGGAAGCCCGGTCCCGAAGCCCAGAAACTTCTCGACCGGATCAGGTCAGCGCCGGGGATTCTCCTCGGGTACAGCACCACGAACGACCGCAGCCTTCCGGTTTTCGAGAAAGCCTGCGGCAAAAAGATGGCCGTTCTCGAATACGAGCTTGCCGAAGGATACCGCACCGAGGTTCTGAAAAGAGGGAGGGGCAAAGGCGGCAACGACGACCCGGGCGCCGCCGAAGCCTGGGCGAAGAAGCCCGGTACGGCAGTGATGTTCCGTTGGCACATGCGCCATCCGGAGACCAACCATTTCCGCAAGGGGAACATCGAGGACGTCCTCCCCGGCGGCAAGCACCATAAAGCTCTTCTAAAGAAGCTTGATTATCTCGTCGAGCGGATCAAGCGGCTGAAAGGCCCCGTCATCGTTCGTCCCTGGCACGAGGGGAATGGCAACTGGTTCTGGTGGAACGGAAAGCCGAAGGAATTCAAGCAGCTCTGGCGCCTGACCGTGGAGTACGTCGAGGGAAAAGGCCGCAACAACGTCCTCTGGTGCTACTCGCCCAACGCCACAGCCGACGATAGCTGGCAGGTGGACAAGTTCTACCCCGGCGACGAGTACGTGGACATCGCCGCCATAGATTACTACTTCGACGTGTCCAAAACCGGCGGCCACATCCAGAACCTCGACGCCTTGATGAAAAGCGTCCGCGCACTGGAGGCAGTCATCCCCAAGGACATGCCCATGGGTTTCGGCGAGATCGGCCCCAGGGGACCAAGGCCGCGGGAACAAGTCTCGGAAGAGACGGACAAGCAGTGGGCCGAATTCTGGAAGAACCTCGAACCGGACATGCGAAAGCACCTTCCCCGGTTCAAGTTCTTCCTCGTCTGGTCAACCATCGCGTTCGAGAAGAAGCTCTACCCGACCTCTGGCATCGCCCTGGAGGGCCTCCGCGATTTCGCCGACAGCAAAGGCGTCATCACCCTCGGCGAGAAATGGTGATTCAGCAGAATACAGTTTGTGTGGTGGTGGCACGGGCGTCTCGCCCGTGAGAAAGTCATGGGCAGGATGTCCATGCCACTGGGGCAGCATGGCATACTGAGGGGAGGTGAGAGTATTTTGCAGTTAATTTGTCGGGGCGCTTTCGCGCGATCAATCGGGCAGGACAGAGAACTCAAACTTCTCAGCGAAGCGGGCTTTGCTGAAAGCTTCCATCCGCAGCGTGACGCGGATGGGGGCACGGAGTGCAGCGGAAACGAGCAGCCCCCGAAACTCGTAGTCCTCGTATCGGCTGACGTTCCGTTGAAGTGGAATTTTTGGCGCTGGCTGGCTGTTGACCGAGCACAAGAGGTGGACGTCGCCCTTGGCAAGGCGATCGCCTCGCGGGGAAAGCCACGTCGGCTCGCCCGTGTTGGCGACGGAGACCTCCAGCCGGACAGGTTCTCCCTTCGGAAGGGTCACGGTTTGCCCTTTGGACACTTTTACCTTCGATCCATCGCGCATGACGAGCCGCACCCAATTGAACTCCGCGTTGAGGTACTTGTGCGGGTTGCTCCCCGTGTAGGGAACGTTGCCGACAGCGACGTCGGGCACTGTCGCGGAAGTCGTCCCCGTGGCAGGGGTCCGAAGCCCCACAACTTTGCCCTGCGACCTCAGCCTGACGTACTCCGCCTCGTGCCTCCTTCGGATCATCGAATAGCCTCTCGGATGGAGGTCACGGTCAATCGTGATCCAAGCATCTGGCGAGGGAACAGGCGGTTGCCTGGTGATTGCCGGCGTGTATCTGGCAAGCACCTCGGCCGATGGTCGCGGCGTCATGTCCGGCGAGATGATCCCGTAGTCGCTGTTCTCTCCGAGGCGATAGCCGCCGGGAAACCACCATCCCGCCGAGCCTTGAGCAAAGGAGTCGAGGACGAGGTGGTACATGCTCTCGTAAATGTTTCTCTGGCGAGCGAAAGCTGCCTCGTCGTAGGAGGGATGAACCGACTGCCCGAACTCCGCCCAGAAAACCGGCTTGCCGTTTCCGGCGTATCGCCCGTACAACGTCGTGAATCCGGCGGCTCTCGCCTTCTCCCAGTCAGGCGAAAGCCCATACCCCTCGGGCGAAATGAAATCGAGATGCTTCGCTCCGCTGATGAGATCGAAGGGCATCCGAGGGTCGATTCCCATCTGCCCCGTGCCGCCATAGCCAGTTCGCGCGGCAATGAGGTGGGTGGGATCAATCTCCCGAATCCTCCTCGTTACCTCGCGATATCGCCGGCTGATGAGATCGTCGAGAAACCGCCGGTACGCAGCGACCATCACGTTCCACGAACCAGAGTTGAGAATCTGATGTTGGGTTGGGGTAGTGATGCCGCCGTTCTCCTTCCGAAGCTCGAACTTCCAATCCTTCTCCGCGTTCTCGATGTCGCCGTATCGTTCCTCGATCCATCTTCGCCACTCCGGGTCGAGCCTCTTCCGCTGTCCCTCCTCCCCGAGGTGCGGCTCCCATGCGATGTCGTAGGCGTAGATCGCGGGATCTCCCGCGAAACGTCCTTCTCGGAGAAACGTCGTCAGCAGACCGAAATTCGGACGGAGCGGATGACCTCCTGCAAGGAAGAGGTTGACGTAGATGCCGTGCTCTCGACATCGGAAGAGAAAGTCGTTGACGGCGGGGATTTGCTCCGGTCTGTTCAACTGAATGCTGATGGAATTCATTCCCAGCTCTCTGGCGAGGGAAAGGTCTCGTTCCACAACCAGAGGATCGTACAGCGCCGGAGATAGCCAGTGCCCCCAGAATTCCCTCGGCTCTCGTCCCCCCCAGTTCGACGGCCAGTAGTTGATCCCGTGCGGATACCACCGCTTCCCCTTCAGGACGAAATGACACCCCTCAACCCGCACGATCTCTTCCTGTGGAACAGAAGGATCTGCCAGGGAGGTGAAATCGTGTGTCACAGTGTCCACAACCGTGCCCTCACCATCCAGCAATTCGATAGACGCCTGATAGCTCTCGCCATCGCCGCTCGGGGGCTGCCAGGCCAAATGCACCTCGCATTTACCAGAAACCGGCAGGGTCTTTTCGATCAACGTTCGATGCGACCCCAGTTTGCCTATCCACCATACACTTGCTAACACCCGCCAGGATTCCGGAGCTGGACGATTCAAGACGCAGCCGATAGTGACCTCCTGCCCTTCAAAATACGAAGCTCGGCCAACGCCGCCGCTCCGGATGAAAACGTTGAGGTGCATCTTCCTCACGTGTTCCGCAATGAAGGAAGCGAGAGTTCCGCTGTGCTCGGCTATGATCTGCACCTCCCGAAAACCGATCTGCAACCAGTGCGAATTTGCGAACTCTCCTTCGAAGTTCAGCGTGAGCGAGGCTACTGTCGTTGGTCCGCGCAAATCGCTGGGACCTTCCGTGGCGAAAGCGAGCGGAATCCAGCGATAGGAGGTAGGATTGCCAATGCCGAGGCCCCGGCTTCGCCAGATGGGGCAGACAACCTCGGTTTTCCGCGGCAGCCGTAAGAAATCCAGGCTTGGCAGCATGACGAAGCCAACGGTCGTTACGTAGGTCTTGTACCAGGGATAGAGCGTTTCCAGGACCGGGATCGGGGTTTCATCGGTCAGAGGTGAGCTCGCTGAGCCGATGCTGGAAATGGAGAAGGAAAACGGTCCTTTCGCGGGAAGGATGTTGTGGCTGCGAGCGAGACCGATGACAAGAGACTCGGCGTTGGAAAGGTTCAGGCGATCTCTGCGCCCACCGCGACCTGGCGGCGAGCCGTGGGACCAGAACTTGAATTCCTCGACAGGACGAGCGTAACTTCGCGTCTTCGGGTTGAGCGGGACGACGGCAAACCATCTGGAGCCGTCCCTCTCCTGAATCTCGAGCGCCATGTTGGGGGTGTTCTTCCCGCCAGACGCCCGAAAGCACACGAAGGAATGCCCCTTGGGAAAGGCGTTCGCTGGCAGCTTGATGCGGTACGTATCCCACCCTGGAAGCTTCTCGGCCCAGAAGTCAGCCCACCTTTCTCCATCCGACTGTCTTGTGACCAGTCTGCTTTCGACTTCCGGATTGCTCGTCGCGTGATGCCAGTCCTGCTTCTTGACCTTCGATAGGTCGAGAACAATCTCGTGCGGGCGCAGCGAACCGAGGATTTCCTGTCTCGTTTGCCAGCGACCGTCCATGAGATAGACGAGCTTGTCGAAGAGCGGCCCGCCGATGACCACGAGGTCTCCTCCTGATCGCAGAAACGCGAGGAAACTCGGAATCGCCTTTGCCGGGAAAAGAGCCGCGTCTGGAAGGACAAGGCAGTCGAACGACTGCATGCTGAACGCCCGCTCGTCGGAAAGCTCATCCCCGGATATGAACGTAGTCTTCAACCCCGCCTCTGCGAGAGAGCGAGAGATGACTTCGGCTCTACCGGGATAATCGGAAGAAAAGGAGTCGCTCAGAACGGCGACCTCCAGGTCCGAAAGCTGCGCCTCGGATGCGGATGGGAGGTAGGCTCCCAGAGGAACGACGCACAGAAGGATTATTTGCAGCAGAAGGCCTCTGTGTGCGACCATGATTTCCCCTGATCGAAAGTTGAGGTTGTAGCTCGCTCCCATCGGCGTATTGTATCTCTCCCTCCAGACCTGCGGCATGGCCAGCCACTTCCTGCTACGGCTGTGTTCGTGTGCTCTGGCGCCGCGGGGAGAGAAGGAGCGACCGACGGAAATTCACAGTCCACGGTCAAGTCCGAACTTCCGAAGGCGAAGTTTCTGGGGCTTATTGCCATATAGGCCGTTGCGCCCGTGAAGTCCATTGTAGCATACGCAAGTCGCCCCAAGTCCGTCGCGCAGTTTCTGCTTCGGAATGCATTCGCAAACGATGCGTCCCGATTTGCGGGGCCGGTTGAGGGAACTCCGCGTCGTTTTCCGCGTGCGTGCGATTGAGCGGCTATCTGCTCATTCGACGCCCTGTTTGGCCAAACCCCGCCAGCCACCAATGTCTCCGTGGACCCCGGGCATCCTCCCTTGCAAGAACAAGCGCTTCAGCGTCGTTCGGGAAAGGCCAATCTATTTTGCCTTTTTGCCTTTTCCCTGACGTGGTACTTATAAGGCAGAAGCATGGTCTGAATCCGGGTCAGATGACACGATCCTGGCGTACGCGTGTCAAGGCCAAAATTTACAGGCGGTTCCATGCCCCGATCTTTGTGCGCATTTTATTCAGGCGCAAGAGCATCCGGAGGCAGAAAGCAAAGAAAGCCCGGTGCTCTTGGGCCTGTGCGATCGGTTATGTGTAACATTGAATCGTTATTCTAAGTGGAATGAGAGTGACCTTTCTTCCAGCGCTGAGCGCCGCTGCCCACGGCAATGTAGGTCATTATTCTGCGTGGAAAGGAACGTCTGCCCTTGAGCGCCACCGAGTCCGATGATTACATGGAGCGACTGGCCAAGCGGATGATGGCTTTGGAACCCGAAGCGTACCAGGAGTTCGGAGACATCTTCGGGCCCCGGTTCAAGGCCTTCTTTCTATCCAAGCGAGTTGAGATTTCGGAAGCCGAAGATCTTGCAGTCTCATGCATTACGGATGTCGCGCGCAAAGTGGCGCAGGGGAAATACAGAATCACGAAAGGTGGGCGCTTCGAGAGCTGGGTATTCAAAGTTGCGCATAACGGGCTTCTCGACTGGCTTCGAAAGCGAAAGCGAAGACACGAGATCGAGGTTCCTCTCCGGGGGGACGTGCCAACACAGAGCGCGCTCGGGGAAAAACCAGAGGGAAACACGGATGTGATGTGCGCGGTCCACGACGCGCTGGCGCAACTTTCAGAGGGTGACCGGCTCATCATCGAGCTGCGAGACCTTGGGGTAGAGTTCAGCTACTCCGAAATCGGCGAGCGCCTCGGCACCCGGCCCGCGACAGCGAGAGTGCGTCATTTTCGAGCGTTGAAACGACTGCAATCAATCTTAGCGAAGGACTTGCGAGTGAAGAACCTTGTGAACGGGAAAAGAACCACGCGTTGAGGGAGGACGGATGAGCAAGGAAAACCAAAACCAGGATTTCGACGGTGAGCACTATGTTCCACCTGCGTGGCTTACCGAAGCCTTGCAGATATACCGGAAGCAAAGTTCGGCTACTTTCCGCAATAGATGCCGCGAAGCAGCAGAGAATGTTGTCGCCGTTGAGGGCAAGATCAGGGTGGGACAGGAGTTCATGTCTGCCACTGTCCCAAGTCCGCCAGCGGCGGGAGCAGAGGAGATTTTTCAAGAAAAGCGGGAGGATTCTCAGCAATCGAAGGCGGCACGCGAGCAGAAAGGCGTGGGGCGAGAACCATCACGGAGAGGGTTTCGGCGGCTGGCATGGGCTGGCGGCCTCATTGCTCTCTGCCTTATCGCCTTATCTTGTCTGGTGTCATTGATTCTGTGGAAAAGGGTCGAGGCTCTGACGGGCGAGCTTCAGGTCGCCCGGCAAGATGTGGCTCTCTTCCGCGCGGAAAAGCAGCTCAAGGAAATGCGCGAGAAACAGGAGGAAGAGCAGAAAGCCATTGCTGCGCTCCACTTTCGGATGGGTCAACTTATGGACCGGTTCGATCAGGTTTATTCCCCGAGGACGGCCTTTCTTCCGATGGAGGGTGCCGATCCAAGTCCACTTTTCGAGGAGCGGAGCCCGCTGTGAGCGTAGGTGGTCCACGTAAGTTAACGAAAGGGAGGTATGGAAATGATCGCAAAGAAAGCATTGATTGTTCTTACCGTGCTCGGGATATCCCTGGGCACAGTCACGGCAAGTGAAGAGTATCGGCTCGTCAAAATGTGGCCGGAAATGCCCCGGGGATGGCACTTTTACAGACCGTGGGGCGTCGCTGTTGATCAAGCGGGGAACGTCTATATCGGCGACACCGGCAGCCACCGAATTAAAAAGTTCGATTCCAACGGCAGGTTCATCACGGAATGGGGAAGCGCCGGGGAAGGTGAGGGGCAGTTCGGGGTGATCCCGAGCGTAAAGGTGGATAGCTCCGGCATCGTCTATGTCGTGGACTGGGATTCTCTCCGTCCGGAGCGCAGCCGCATCCAGAAGTTCACCCCGTACGGAGAATTCATAGAGACGTGGGAAAGGAAGGGACCCGGCGTTGACAAGTTCGAGTTAGCGGTGGGTGTGGCCGTGGACGGCAGAGGAAACGTCTTCGTACTTGCAGTTGACCTCTTCCCGGACCGGAGGCGTGCGCGGGCCGCCCGGGTTGAGAAATTCACCTCTGATGGAAAACTCATTACTCATTGGGGGAGCATAGGCCAGGCCGATGGGCAATTCACGCAGCCGATGGACATAGCTATGGATACTGACGGCAACGTGTACGTCGCCGACAGAAGGAACCCCCGTGTTCAGAAGTTCGACCCGAACGGAAAGTTCCTTACGAAATGGGGAGCTCCTGGGCGAGGCAACGGCCTTTTCAGAGTTCCTTGCAGTATAGCCTTCGACAAAGCGGGAAATGTTTACGTTCTCGACCTACGTTCCGTTCAAAAGTTCACTCCGAGCGGGAAATTCCTTGCCAGGTGGAACATCAAACGCGAAGGCCAGGGGGAGTTCCATGCGCCCTGGCAGATCGCCGTGGATGGCTCCGGGAATGTCTACGTGACGGACTGGTCCGTGCACAAGGTATTGAAGTTCGACTCCGCCGGGAATCTCATATGGGAGTGGGCAAGCGCCGGATATGGAGATGGTCAATTAAGATCGCCTGGGAGCATCGCCGTCGATGGGAAGGGAAGCGTCTTCGTCGGCGACGTTGGAAACGGCCGCATTCAGAAGTTCGATTCCAAAGGCAAATTGGTGTCCAAGTGGGGGTCGGGATATTGGTACATGGTTGGCGGTGTGGCCGCTGACGCGTCGGGCAACCTCTACGTGGCCGGCGTTGGCTCCCACGAAGTGCAAAAGTTCAATGCGGATGGAAAGCTCGTTGCGAGATGGGGAAGCGGGGGGAGCGGCGATGGCCAGTTCCAGCACCCATGGGCCATAGCTGTTGACCGCTCCGGCACCGTTTATGTGGCAGACAGCGGCAACGATCGCGTGCAGAAGTTCACTTCCGATGGAAAATTCCTCGCCAAATGGGGAACCAAGGGCACTGCGGACGGGCAGTTCACCAATCCGGAGCTCATAGCCGTGGACCGATCCGACAATGTGTGGGTCAGGGACTGCCCCAGTCCCGGAAAGGATCGAATCCAGAAATTTGGTCCCAACGGTAAGTTCTTAGCGAAGTGGACACCCCCGGAGGGCGTCAGGGCTGTGGACTTGTCTGGAAACGCATACTGTGTGTCCGAGGGTACAATAGAGAAGTACGATCCCAACGGCAAATTGGTCGGCACGTTGGGTAAAGGGGTCGGCGAGGAGATGCTCGGCGAGGTGTCGGGCATGTGTGTTGACGCATCAGGGTACGTCTACGTTGCGGAGCAAGACAAGAGATGCGTCAAGAAGTTCGACTCGAAAGGCAAATTGGTGAGCAAGTGGACAGCGGAAGGCGTCGAGGAAAAGGAGAGCTTTCCAGCCTTGCCAGGCCCGATAGCAGTGGATGGGGCCGGGAACGTATATGTGCCGGAACTCCACGGCGTGTGGGTTTGGAAGCTCACGCCCGATGGAGAGCTGGCAGCAAAATTCCCAATGAAGCCTCCAGCGCGCGAAGGACGATTTATGAGCCTCGGGGGCGTGGCAGTCGATGCCTCTGGAAAGGTTTATGTGGTTGACAGCAGCCACATCGACTGGGGCAGCCCCTCAATTCAGAAATTCGACTCCAACGGACAGTTCATTGCGCTTTGGAAAGGATCGGACACGGCCGAGGGCCAATTAGAATATCCGGAGGCAGTAGCCGTGGACAGCTCCGGCAATGCGTATGTTACCGACAAGGGCAGCCACTGCGTCCACAAGTTCGATCCTCAGGGCAAATTCCTAAAGAAATGGGGCAGCGAGGGCAAGGGTGATGGCCAGTTCGACACCCCGGAAGGCATTGCCGTGGACAAGTCGGGGAACGTCTATGTTTGCGACACAGAGAACCACCGCATCCAGAAGTTCGACTCCAATGGGAAGTTTCTGAAAAAGTGGGGAAAAGAGGGGAGCCGCGAAGGCCAGTTTCATTTTCCCGCCGCTATCGCCCTCGACAAAGAAGGTAATGCCTATGTCGCCGACACCGACAATCACCGCATTCAGAAGTTCACATCTGATGGCAAGTTCCTGACCGAATGGGGAGAGTTTGGAGATGCCCCCGGGCAGCTCAATGTCCCCCAGGGCATCGCCGTGGATGCTTCCGGCAACGTCTACGTCAGCGACAGCCACAACCACCGCATCCAGAAGTTCGCTCCGGTATCCGCCGGCGTGCGCAACAGATAGATGTGTCTCGCAGATTCTATCTGCTCACCCATGCCGGGTGCTGCGTGTTCGATGGCGCGATATGGAAAGTAAAAGGAAGTTGGCCCAAATCGCCCTTAATGCCTGAGGGAGATGAAGTCTCAAACGAAAAGGCGCGCACTCTGACAGGTAAAAGCCTGTTGCCGGGGTTGTCGGACGCGCTATCTTCGCAACAGACGTCCGCATCGTTAATCAAGAACCGACCAGACACGTCTTGTCAACTGAAGGGGGAGTGGCTGCGTTTAAGTGGCAGGGAAGTTGCCTTTCATTTGTTTCTCCCGCGTTGCATGTTTCCGAGCGGATGAAGCGCAGGGGTGACATAAATGGCGTCAATCGAGTCCCTGTGGATTGGGGGCTTCTGGTTGTACTGCCGGCATCTTGCCCCCGCTGTCGAGGGCGGGACGCCCTCGGGACAGCCGCCGAGACGGCGGCGTTACCCTTCGCAAGCCCACCCACTCAAATGTAGCCATACCCAACTGAAGTTCACCTTCATTGCATGAGAGAACGGCGCCGGAGCCTTGCGAGCAGTTCAGAAGGCTCGCGAGAATTATAGCAGCGGAGGCTTTTTATGGAGAGTCGGAAGGTTTTGTTCCCTGAGTCCTCCTGGGGTGTGACGGATGTGTCGTTGGAGACCGGGCGGAGGTTTGATGCCGCGGGATGAGAAGTAGAACGATGCACAGGAGGAGGGAGACGAGGCTGATTGGGACGGAAGCGCCGCGGTCAGGGGCGTACCGAAGCTTCAGAGTGTGTTTTCCCAGCAGGCCTGTGGACTCGCCTTTCTCGTCCTCTATTTCGAGCGGAATTTTCATCAGACCGAGGTCGTCGCTTTCGATTTTGATCGGCTTGCCACCCACAGAAGCTTTCCAGAAAGGATGGTGGCAGACGGCGACGTGGAGATCAATGATGGTGGCGTAGTTCTCGATGGAAATGTCAAGGCCCGAGTTATCGAACCGCGTCACGTCCGCCTTGTTGTTCGGAATGTATTGAGAAGGCAAGCTGAAGTGAGCCCAGCCGGGCTTGTGCGGCGTGTAAAAGATGTCGCGAAGTTCAAAAATGTCGAATGCTCCGAAAGAGGCTCTGTGGGTGAACAAGCGCGAGGCGGTGAGCCGCAGCCGCAGCCGAGGCTCACACGTGACCACATAGTGAACGTTGAGCCGCTGAAGGTATCGCTTCTTCAAAATGAGATCGAGATCGTCGAATTCCTGCACGGTCGAGCCGAGAAACCTGCCGGATTCGGAGATGGAGATTCTCTCGATGGGGAAGAGGTTTCCGCCAATCCAGGAACCGATCTGGGGCATGCCGCTATGGATCGGGCAAATGGCGGGCAGATGCGTGAAGTGCGTGACGGTATCCTGCTTGGTCTCCACGGCGAGGAACATTCGGTCGTCTGAAGCTCGGGCAGCTTCTATCCACTCAAGAAGGGCGTTGCCCAGGGTGTTCTGGAAGAAAACGCGCCTTTCTTGCCTGTCTCCATTGTCCTTGAGCCAGTCACACACCTCCATTAAATCCTTCGCCGTCGGAAGCCTTGACGAAGTGGTCAAAAGCGCCGCATCTCTGGCCGGGAACGAAGGATTCCGCCTGATCTCATCAACAGTTCTGTCGTAGAAAAAGAAAGGGAGATTTGCCGCAAGGAAGACGATCCCGCAGATGGGAACGAGGACCGGCCAGCGGAACTTGCCCGCGAGGGACAACCTTCCAACCCCTGCAATCGAGGGAAGTGCTCGATCTCTCATTAGGCGGGAGAGACCATATGCGGAGAGGTAAACCATTCCCGCCCTCGCCAGAACCATGAAGCGATACCCGTGAATTTTCGTTGAGCGGAGGAAGCTCAGATTTCCCAGCCATTTTCCTTTCAGACCCACGCCCGGAACGATGATCCCGGAAGCCACTGCTGAGGAAAGCCCAATGAACAGAAGGATCGAGACGGCACGAACGTAGAATCCTCTCTCTTTCTTCCTGCCATCGAAGGCGTAGGCGGTGCCAAGAATCGCGAACAGAATTGCGATGACAGTGGCGACGTTCCCCAGGACATTCGCTATTCCCCCGATCCCCTGCCCGTGGGAAAAGAAGTCCCCTCTCCAGAAGAGATTTCCAAAGATCGTCCGGAAGGAGACCAATGGGAGTACGCCTTCAGCAGGCCTGAGCCAGCCGGACGCTTTCATGAGTTGGTGGGTGTAGAAGTAGGATGTCAAAAAACCGATGACCGGAACTAAAAGCAGAAAGAGGGCACGAAGCCTCTTCCCCTTTCCGGAGAAAATCAGGAACATCACGAAAACGATCGCCCACAGGATGACTCCCCCGATCATGATGTAGAGGTGGGTAATGGTCAACAAGCCCAGAAGCAGTCCCGCCAGTATTGCCTTTTTGTGCGTGGGCTTGTCGGTGAACGCGAACAGAGCTGCCCCGAAAAGAAAAAGGACGCCAGTTGCGAGGGCGTTGCTCCCCAGGCCGCTGAGCGTGTAATAAACAAGGTTGTTCTGGAAGAGGAAAAGAAAAGAGCAGAAAAGCGCCGGCAAGATGATGCTGTCCTTTCTCAAAAGGAAGAATATGCCTATGAGGGGCAATAAAATGGATAGGAACAGGACGAGCTTGTAGGCGAAGAGCACCGAAATGGAGAAAGGAAAATGCAGCCCGGCAATAAGCCAGAATGCCGTCTTGGGGTGGTAAAGGAGAAGGGGATAGCCGGCGCTGTTGCTCATGGACCAGCCGTCAAGAAAGCTGCCCCCACCTCGCACGTTCTCGACGAAAGCATGCGCCTCTGCGAGATGCGCCGGATTATCGAGATACACCAGAAAGCCCGGAAGAAAGATGCGCCAAAGGAGAATGAGAACAGCAACAAGCAGAAAAAGAACACAGAGAGAGTTCTTTCCAATCAAGATGAGAACGGCCGGAGGAGATTTCGGGGTGAAGTGGGAGACTGGCATCGCTTAGCGTCAGCTCCGAATCATCGGATTCTTTCGCCATCGGCATGTCTGGCCGACATTATGGTACCCCCTCCTGAAGTGATGCGTAGAAAACCCGGGAGGAGCGAACTCAGTCCTTCTTCTTTGCCGCTTGAGGGATGTCCTTCAGGGGGCTGACGCGGAATCGGATCTGGACGTCCCTGCCTCCGACATCGAGGTTGAGCTGGGTGTTTAGCCGGGTCAAAAGAAGACGGAAAGGAATCTTCACCTCGTGGGAGTAAACGTTGATGGCAACGTTGGTGTCGCTGAGGATATCCTGGGCCTCATTGACCGCTCGGCAAAGCTTCTCAAACTTGTCCAGCTTCGAGACGAGCTCATCGCCAAACGTGTATTCCTTCCCGCAAGCATTACATCGGATGCTGTGGTTTTTGCCGATATCGAACACAGAAAACTTCACCACCTCTGCACAGTCATCCTTGATGCACCGAAACTCGAGATTGTTTCCTATCTGCACCACAAACTCCCATTTGCCGAAGGCCAGTGTTGGCAGACCTGAATTCGCGTTGGTTTCGTCACCCAGCACAGGCGAAAAGGCGCGATAGCGCCCTTTAAATCGTGCCGAACCTATTACATAACACATTCGCTGTCAACAAAAATCGGTTGTTGCCTTATCCTGGGCCGCTATAATGGGAAGCGAGAAAGGTCTAAAACAGACGGGCTGAAGGACGCGCTCAGGCGAAGTTCGACGCGTTGATTACAGACTACGCGCTCCGCGTCCGGAGATCTTTCTTAAAAGCGCTAAGCCAGAACTTCACCACTGCAAAATCAGAAAGGGCTGACGCATGGACCCCATAGAGATTCTCCGCGAGACAGGTGCCGTCCTGGAAGGACATTTTCTGCTTACATCCGGCAGACACAGCGATCGTTTCATCCAGTGCGCACAGGTGCTGCAATATCCGGACAAAGCCGAGGAGTTGTGCCGCCGTCTGGCCGAGCAGTTCCGCGATTTCGGGGTCGAGACAGTCATCGGCCCGGCAGTTGGAGGAATCGTTGTCTCCTATGAAGTCGCCAGACATCTCAAAGCCAGAGCGATCTATGCCGATAAGAAGGAAGGAAAGTTGACGCTCGGTCGCGGCTTTCGCTTCCGTGAGGGAGAGAGAACTTTGGTTGTGGAAGATGTGACCACAACTGGCGGGTCGGTGAAAAAGGTGATTGATATTGTGGAAGAATATGGAGGCAAGCCTGTGGGCGTCGGAGTCCTCGTTGACCGCACGGCAGGGAAGATCGAGTACCCCGTGCCCGCTAAAAGCGTCGTGCAACTGGAGGTGGAGTCCTATCCGAAAGAAGAGTGCCTGCTCTGCAAACGGGGCGTCGCTCTCATGGACCCGGACACACGGCAGGTGATCGAATCGGCTGAGGAGTGAATGACCGTTCGCAGAGAGGCTTGCGACGTGAGCGAATTCGACAAGCAAAAGTTGTCCCAGCTCGATCACAGATACCTGTGGCATCCGTTCACGCAGATGCGGGATTGGCTCGCTCAGGAGCCGCTCATGATCTCCAGCGGGAAGGGATGCGTCCTGACCGACATTGACGGCAAGGAGTACATTGACGGCACGTCATCCTTGTGGGTCAATCTTCACGGACACAATGTCCCGGAGATCAATGACGCGATCCGAAAGCAGCTCGAGCAGGTCGCTCATTCCACCTCGCTTGGTCTGGCGAACGTGCCGGCGACGCTCCTCGCGGAGAAGCTCGTATCCATTTCCCCGCCAGGTCTCACTCGCGTCTTTCACTCCGATGACGGGTCAACCGCTGTCGAGGTCGCCCTCAAGATGGCGTTTCAGTACTGGCGGAACGTCGAGGGGAAAGAAACGCGGCGCCGGAAATTCGTTTCGCTGGAATTTGGCTATCATGGCGACACTCTCGGCGCGGTATCAGTAGGCGGAATTGACCTTTTTCACGGAATCTTCGGACCGCTTCTCTTTGAGTCGTTGCAAGCGCCCGCTCCGTACTGCTATCGCTGCCGATTCGGGCAGGAGGAGGAGACCTGCAATAGGGAATGCGTCCTGGCGCTGCAAGAGATACTTGCCGAGAACGAAGGAGAGGTCATCGCGCTGATTCTCGAGCCGCTGGTTCAGTGCGCCGGGGGATTCATCGTCCATCCTCAGGGATACGTTGTGGAAGCCAGGCGGCTCTGTGACGAATACGGCGTGCTCCTTATCGCCGATGAAGTGGCAACCGGATTTGGTCGCACCGGCAAAATGTTCGCCTGCGAGCATGAGAACGTCACGCCCGATCTGATGGCCGCGGCAAAAGGGCTGTCCGGAGGATACCTGCCCCTCGCCGCAACCCTTACCACCGAGAAGGTCTTCGAGGCGTTCCTGGGCGATTACGGCGAGAAGAAAACGTTCTTCCACGGCCATTCCTACACGGGGAACCAGCTTGCCTGCGCGGCGGCTCTGGCATCCCTCGATCTGTTTGAAAAGCGAAACGTCCTGGGCGAACTACCCCGGAAGATTGAGTTCCTGCGCAAAGGGCTGGAGAAGTTCCGGCAGCTCCCTCACGTCGGCGATGTCCGGCAATGCGGGTTCATCGGAGCGGTCGAGCTCGTCCGCGACAGAGCCACCAAAGAGCCCTTCCCCTACAAGGAGCGAATGGGAGCGAAAGTCTGCTACCACGCCCGCGAAAAGGGCGTTCTGCTCCGCCCACTCGGCGATGTGATCTATTTCATTCCTCCCTACTGCATCACCGAAGATCAACTCCAGCACCTCCTTGACGCCACCTTTGAATCCATCCGCGAGGTAATGCCAGACACCAGAACTCCTTGACAGGAGCGAGGGGACTGTCCGACCGTGGGGCTAAGGTAGAGGCGGGCACAACTAAAAAAGGGGAGGCGACATATGATTCGGCGGCCCGCGCGAATAATCTGGCAGAGGAGTTTGATGAAGCTATCGAGGAATCGGCGGGACCCCATGCGAACTGCAGCTTGACCGCGACGCCTATCCTCCGCCGACAGTGCGGACCATGACTTCATGTTCCAGGCTACCCGCTCCGATTCATAAATTCGGTAACGCGTTCTTCCCCGACAAGATAACAGGATGGACGAGATTCCTGGAATCCTGTTCATCGTTCCGTTACGTCCTTGACCTCTCGCTTTACCTCGGCTTTGCGTTCAGCCGAATTGAGGAGGAAAGCTACCCAGCCGAGGCGAGGCTATTGAAGCTCAAGCCTAATCAGGCGAAGCTGTTATACAGAGGAGGAAAGCGATAGACACTATGATTGGCGGTGGCTTTGCGTGAAAGAGGACACTCCCCCCTTCACTTCCGCTCAAGAGCGAGAAGCAATGTGCGAATGTCGTAACCTTTCAGCGAGATGTCAAGGGAGTTGACCCCATGGGGGATAGCCTCACCTTTCCTCTCGACGATGTCCGCCTGATGAGCGGAGAGGATTTTGAATTGAGGGAAGGTGACCTTTGCTGTGGTTGGAGCTTCCTCGCAGTTCCACAGCCTGAGGACAAACCCCTCGCCGTTCTCTGCAAGCTTGAATGCCAGGAGGATGACCCGAGGATCGTCGATCTGGAGGAAAGAACGCTCACGCGGGGCGCCCGCAAAGCTGAGGGTCAGGGGATTTGAGCGTTCGAGGGCGAAGCGCACGGCGTCGGAGTTCTTGCACGGGCCGCGATGCGTAGTGATACTGTATCGGAAGGTCAGTTTTCCGCCTTGTGAAGCCTTGAAATTGGTGAACCAGTAATTGTTCATGATCCAGGAGAAGACGGCTGGATTTTTCAGCTCCAGCTTCTTCTGCCATTTGCCCGTGTTGATCTGCGAGAACTGCACCAACGGGGCGTCGAGGGTGACCCAGGTTACGCCGAATTCGTCGTTGGAGAAGTCCGCCCAGTGCTGAATGCAGTGCCAGTCGGAGGAGGAGCCAGGGAGTTGTTCGATTCCCGGCTTCATGACGGCGAGAGCAATTTCCGTCTTTGCTGTGAACGGGCGAACGGCGAAGGGGAATGCGTAGTAGACACCCTCCGCGTCGAGCACCTCGTCCTTGTTGACCGTATTGCGGATGTCAATTCTCTTCTCGAAATCGTAGAGAATAACCTCCTGAACGATCTCCGGCGTATTTTTGGCGGAGGTTCTGGCGAGGATGCTTCCGAGAAGCGGCCCATTCGCGCCCGGATAAATCTCGGCTTTGGTCGGGCTGAATCGCTCGAACTTGGCGGGCTCGCTCCTTCCTGTGTTGACGACTCCCCTGCCGCCGACCGGCATTTCGTAAACGTATTGATTGAGCTTGTAAGGGCTATCTTGATCAACCAGCTCCTTCTTCAGCTCCTTGTCGAAAATGCTCTTGATGCCGCCGGTGACCGGATCGAGAGTCACCTCGAAGAACCTGTTGCTGATTTTGTTCTCGGAAAACGTCACGCTTTTGCGGGGACGAATAGAAGGAGCCTTCGACGCAGAGACATACGGCTTGACGCCCATTGCCGGCACATCTGAAGCGAGGAACACAAGAGAACCGTTCCTAAGCTGGAATGACACCTCCCCCCGCGAAGTAGCGTCCTGCACGCATCTTTTACCTCTCTTGAAATCTTGGATGAGTTCGGGACTCAAAGACTCGTCCCAGACCAGACCGTCCCTCTCCCAGGGAAGCGAGTTGACCGTGATAAAGGGAAAGGCGGCTGAGTACACGTACGAAGTCAAGCGGCGACAGATGGTTCTAAGGGTGTCCTTGAGAAGCTTCCCGGCTTCCTTATGAGGTTCGGTGGCGAAGGAGGCTTTGATCTTCCATTGTCCTTTCGTCATTTCGGAATCGGGCTGGCTGATGCTCTGGGCAGCTCCCCAGGTGTGCTCGTCGTAAAGCATCATCTGCTCCAGCGTCTTTCTGAACTGATCGGCGGGGTAATCGAACGACGGATCGAGAATCTTCGCTACGGCAGAAAACCTCTCCGCCGCGAACAAGGTTTCGTGCGTCTGCCGCGTGAGAATCGTCTCGTAAGCTGACGAAGCGTGTCCATCCGCCCACCAATCGGGCCAGGCGAGCTTGTAGGTTGGAATATCCTTCGCGTGCTCCTTTTCTAACCGCTCGAACCATTCCCGCGAGGTCGCCATGATGAGCTTTGGATAGGCGTACTTGCTGTTCCAGTCGCGGATAATGTCGCAGGGCTTCATGTTGGGCGGCGAATTGTCCGTCACGATGCCAGACATCTTGAATCCGAGGATGTTGTAGGGGTAACCCTTCTTTTCGAGCTGTGCGAGGTAAGGCGGGAGCTTCTCTTCGACGAGCTTGAGCCGGTCGTGCAGTCCGAGGAAATTTCCGTGCATGTAGTGCTCGGCGTTCCAGGCGAGCACCTTGCTTCCGTCGGGCGCTTCCCAGTAGAAAGCGTTCGGCCTCTCCAGCACCGGAATGCTTCTGGTGTAGTTCACTCCCATGCTCAGGTATTTGACGCCGCACCGCGACAGGATGGATGGAATCGCCCAGCTCAGCCCGTTGATGTCATCGTTCATTGCAGTGACGATACCGAAGCCGTACTTGTCTGCGACGTGCTCCGCATAATAGACTTTTCGCACAAGCTCCTCCGCGCACTCGAGGTCTGTGCCGTTGAGGTAGTGAGCGGCGACCTCGATCCTCCCTTCCTTGACGCGTTTGACGAATTCTTCGATCTGTTCGGGGGTGGCGGTTTCAAGAAACCTCTGCACTGTGAAGGAGGTCTCGCAAACCCATTTGAACTTCGTTCCTTCGGGATAATCGTCCGTCTTGGTGCACAAGTCGAGGACCTGCCGGATGTAATCTCCTCGGCGCTTGAAGATTTCGGTCTGGAGATGTGTGTAGCCGATGTCGGTATGAGTGTGCTGGACGACGTATATCTCCCACTTCCTGGCAGGGGTGACGGTTGTCTGAGTCTGTGTATTGCCCTTATCAGTCTTCACAGTCAAAGTCGCGGGCGTGGGCTTCTGGACGTCAGGCAGCCCCATCTGGTGCGTGCTCCAGCCAAAGGGAAGCGTCCCCAGATCCTGTGAGAACTCTTTCCCGCCGAGGCTCATTCTTGCGGTGGCTTTCGTTTCGTCGCCGGTGTTGAGAATCTTCAGCGTCGCTAACTGCATGAGCGAACCGTCTTCGCCTCTGACCAGAAACCGTCCAGGCTCGATCTCGCATTTGATCTGCCCCTCTTTCACCTTCGCCCCGACCCGCAAATGGAATCCCCAACCCCCCGTACCCTGATCCACCTTCACCAAGCAGCGATTCAGCCCCTTCCTCAGCTTAACGATGACCTTATCCTCTCCGGGGTTAATCCCGCGGTGCTCGTGATTGTCATGAACCAGCTTTTCATTGATCCACAACCGCACCCCATCGTCGCTTCCCAGCTCGATTGATGCCGCCACGTCTTCCTCGCTCGGGACGAAGCAGAAGGCGTAGCCAACGACCTCGTTCTTGCCGGAGAGTGACCCCACAAAATCTACCGTCCCATCGGCTGCGGGCTTTAATCTTTTCCACTTCACCTTGCCGCCGTCGGCGATTGAGCTGTCGTGGGACATCCCTTCCTTAGGCACAATTGCGGGTTCACCGCCTGTCGAGACGAGATAGTCCTTTGTGAATCCCTTGCATTCGTGGTTCGGAAACGGTCCGCACACGAGCCATTCCGCCGGGATGCCACGAGCATCCAAGGATGAAGGCGCGCTTTCCTCAGAAGGTGCCCCTCGTACAACCCATCCAGAGATCAACGAGAGTGAAAACGACAGCACGATCGCCAATACCATTCTCTGCTTTTCCATTTTGTGTGCCTCTCGGTCAGAATGTTTAGGCTTTTGGTCTCCATAGATAGCGCTCATCGTATGGCAAACAGGCGCCCCACCAGCAAGCTTAGCGAATTCATGTTATTCTGTACAGAACCATCGCCGGTGATCCCCGATGCCTCGCTCAATTGCCCACTCCGGAGTGTTGTGGTACGATGTCGGGGTAGGAATCGAACAACCTCGGCCCGACGGGCGGTAGCAGATGTCGTTGCTGGCGAGCCCGAACACATGAGGAGAAAGCCCGTTTGCGGTCAACGTTAATTCCCGCCGCCCCTCAGGGTTTCGGCGAAGTAGCGGAAGAATCCTGATGCTATCCCTTGTCTGGAAGGAATTGGCAGAATGGTGCATATTTTAACCGAAGCGATCAGCCGGACGTTCACCATTGCGGTTTTGGTTTTCGTGGCGATGCTTCTGGTTGACTACGTGAACGTTTTGACCAGAGGCAAGTTCTCCGGGGTGATGAAAAGGGGCCGTTTTCGCCAGTATGCTTCAGCCTCCTTCCTGGGGGCAACCCCCGGCTGCCTGGGCGCCTTCATAACTGTTTCTTTTTACATTCACGGAGTGATCACATTTGGTGCCATGTTTGGTGGGATGGTTGCTACTTGCGGCGACGAGGCATTTGTCATGCTCGCCGCATTCCCCGGTTACGCCTTGATGCTTTTCGGCATTCTGTTCGTGATAAGCCTCGGCTTTGCATGGCTGTCGGACGCAATCGGCCCCCTATTGGGTCCCCGGTACGGGCAGGGATGTAAGGTGGAGGTGCTGCACGGTGGAGAGGAGTGCTGCCAGTTCGACCGTAAGGAGGTCTGGAGCCATCTAAAACGAATGTCTCCGCGGCGCGCGGTTCTTCTGCTGGTTTTGATAGGAGCGATTGTTGCCAGCGCGACTGGGGTCCTGGCGGGAGGAAAGGGGCTCGCCGGGGAGCACAATGTTACGGGACATCACGAATGGGAAGGGGCGATGGCCATCGTGTTCGCTGCAATCGGACTCGTCGTGGTGGCCACATCTTCCGATCATTATCTGCAAGCCCACATCATGGGACATATAGTAAAAAAGCATCTTTGGAAAGTCGTCCTCTGGGCTTTCTTTGCGCTTCTCATTGTGGGAGTTGGATTGGAGTACTGGGACCTGGAGGCTTTGGTCAGGGAACACCGGCTTCTGGTCCTTCTTCTGGCAGCTCTGCTGGGACTCATCCCGCAATCGGGTCCGCATTTGATCTTCGTGACCATGTTCGCAACAGGAGTGGTCCCGTTCTCGGTGCTCCTGACCAGCTCAATCTCACAGGAAGGACATGCCCTTCTCCCGCTCCTCTCCTGCTCAGTCAGAGACGCCTTGACCATCAAAGGCATGAAGCTCATCCTGGCCCTCGCTGTGGGCATCCTCGTTCACGCTTTGGGCTGGTGAGCCAGCCATGCTGGCGATCGGCTTTATGAAGTGGCATGAAGTGGCATGGGCATCCTGCCCATGATTGTTCCCGGGTGGGCCTGCCCGCTCAGACGCACACGGCTCCGGTCACCTATCGAGGCACCGAACCGAGCCGATGCCAGCAAGAAACCACCGCCAGGGACGGCCGTGCTACCACGCTGTTCACCCGCCATTGCGCCTCGCCAGAGGCCTTGCCGACAACCGTACCCTTTCCGTTGCTTACCTCTCGCTCCACCAACATTTGTTGTTGACCTTGGGATCCGGATTATCCGGGTCGGTCAGGAGCTTCTTTCTCCCAGAGATCCACCTAAGGTGCCCGTCGGCGAAGGCGACGCTCCGCCCATCCAGTTTGTGATTCGAGTGGCGGGTGAGGCTTCTCGAGGCATGCCTATCAGCGAGGATTCGGGTCGTCGAAGGGGCCGCCTCTGTCCAGGCTACTTTCTTGCCGCTTCCGTTATAACTGTAGGCGTAGCTCACCTGTTTGGCCTCGGCATCCGAAAACGGCCTGCCGTCATGCGTAGTGTCGAGCCGCCGCTTCGGCATCTTGTCTCCCGAGTTGGGACAGGCGAAGACCTCCAGGGTCGTCACGTATTGTGGATAGAGCATGCCCAGGTCTCTGTAGTGTGTCCGCACCCGAATCGCTTCCCCGGGGGCGGCGCTCGACGGGAAGTACTCGTCGTAGTCCGGCGAGTAGGTCTTGATCGCTGTGATGATTTGCTTGAGGTTGTTCAGGCAGGCTGCCCTGCCAGCGCCGTGATTTGTCCTGCTCAACATCGGCAGGATCAGACCGGCCAGGGCGACCAAAACACAAATGAGGAAAACGCCGTAGATGAAATAGTTGATGGCACGCGGCCATCGGTCGGAACCGTTCTGCATAGTCTCTCACCTCCTTTCGGCCGTGTAACCCGTTGTCTCTCCTGCATGATTGCCTGCTTGTGCCCGGCCGTTCCTCGCGGCCGGGCGCTGGGGGCGCGTGTTCCGACGTGGCATGGGCATCTTGCCCACGATTGTCCACGGGCGAGACGCCCGTGCCACTTTGCTATCCAGCCACCTTCTACAGACCCAGGGCTCAGTCTGTCATCTACCTCTCGCTCCACCAGTCCGGGCCGGTGCCGTGGGCGTTCGGGCCGGCATTCTCCGGATCGGCATCGAGGGGAGCTTTGCCGGAAACCCACTTCACGTGTCCATCGGCATAGGCCACGTTCCGGCCGTCGGTTTTGTGATTGCTGCGCTTCGCCAGAGTGCGCGTGGCAGGCCTGTCTGCCAAAATCCTCGTGGACGTGGGCGCTGCTTCGGTCCAGGCCCTGTTTTTTGCGTTCTTGTTCAGACCGTAGGCATAGCTCACGTACCTCGCTTCTTCTGGCCGGAAAGGCTTATTGTCGTAGGCGTCCGTGGCGCGTTTCGGCATCCAATCCCCCGATTTGGGGCAGCTAAAGACATCGAGGCTGGTGACGTAGGTGGGATAAAGAATGCCAAGGTTTCTGTAGCTGGTTCGGCCATCTTCGTCAGGCGCGAGATGAGTGGGATAGGACCCGTCGTAGTGGGGGGCGTATGTCTTGATCGCCGTAATGATCTGCTTGAGGTTATTGAGGCAGGCTGCCCGCCTTCTCGGACCTCCTGCATGGTTCAACATTGGCAAGATCATCCCGGCAGCAATGGTTAACAGGAACACGGTAATGGCAGCTTTAACTATAAAGGAGATTCCCGTTCAGCGTTTTGCATGTTCGATTACCCCCTTTCCTACGATGACAGTCGGCCTCGCTGTTCAAGGAATACACCGTGGCCAGTCCACCTTTGCTGGCCGTCAGCTTCATGGCTCCGGCTCTCCCATGGCGAGTCTGCCGTCCAACTGAGCCTGAGCAAGGAATAGCCAGGCGCACCGAACCTGTTCACTGAAAAAAAACCTCTTTCCCGCGTGTGCCATCGCAGCATGCCTGAGGTCCCCTGGGACGACTGCTGTCCATCAATCTGGCAACTCGGGACAACAAAAGGGGTGGTAGACAGGTCTACCACCCCTTTCGCGGGCAAACCTCAAGCGTGTTTTTTATTTGCCTGCTCGTGCGAGCTCAGGACCGGTTACTACTTGCCCGTGCCGCGCTCGCTCCACCAGCTCTGGGTGTTGATCTTCGGATCCGAGTTATCCGGGTCAGTCTCAAGCTTCTTCCTTCCGGAGACCCATTTGACATGCCCGTCCGCGAACGCACAATTTCTTCCATCCATCTTGTGATTGCAAGTGGAATCGAGGACCGTGGTGGCCTTCCGATCAGCGATCATTCTGGTCGTAGAAGGGCATGCCTCGGTCCATGCCACGTTTGTGCTAGTCCCGTTGTAGCTGTACGCGTAGCTAGTCTGCCGGGCCTCTGCCGGCCGGAATGGCTCGTTGTCATAGTTACCGGTGGCGTCTTCGCGCCTGGGCATCCTATCGCCGGAGCTCGGGCACGTGAACACGTCCAGAGACGTGATGTACGTGGGATAGAGAATGCCCAGGTCCTCGTAGTGAGTTGATATGCTGATGGCCGTGTTCGGTTCCGCGCTCGTCGGATAGTACTCGTCATAATCCGGCGAGTAAGTCTTGATCCCTGTGATAATCTGCTTGAGGTTGTTCAGGCAAGCGGCACGCCTGGCGGACTCTCTCGCTCGCGACAGAGCAGGCAGAAGCATACCAGCCAGGATGGCGATGATAGCGATCACCACCAGCAGCTCGATCAGTGTAAAACCTCTTCCCTTTTTCATTGACTGTTCACCTCTTCGATTTGGTTTAGGGTTACGATAATAACAATTGCGACACTACTTCAAGACTTTCTCCTGACCCCTCCTTTCTTTCATCGTTGTTGGATTGACGGTATTGACGTAATTGACAGAAGCTTACCAACGCTCCGTTCCGCGGTCAACCACAATTTTACAAAATATGAATCAGCAATATATATGCCACCAACGTCACTTGCGGGCGAAACAAGTCGCCGCCAATCTTGCCGTTGCAACCCATTCTGTTCCAGGTTGCTACATCATGGCGAACTGGAGCCGTCTCTCCCTTTCGACTCGCCGAACACGCCATCACACCATCAACTGGCGCGATCTTCACGCATCGGGCGTGAAATTCGCGCCTTGCACCCGCTTTTCGTTTCCAACCAATCTCACGCATATCTCGAGTATTGTCCCTTATATCATAGCTGTCGTAAACGGCAATGTCCCGTCTCCGTCGCTACCGTTACGCTGCCGAAGTAAGAGCGGCTCGAATGCCTGTTGTTTCGATCATTTCCACGACCTTCGCAGATGTGCCTGTATTTCCGTGGCACGGCTCCCGGTTTCACGGGGAGAGGAAAAGCGGCTCTCCACCCCGCCCTCGGCGGGGCTGGGATTTTCCTACGGGGCATGGGGTCTACGAGGGGCCTTCACTAAAGCGCCGGAAATCCACGAAAGGTTCCCGAAGGGGTGCAATCCCGTAGCCCACGGGAGCGCGTTGGCAACTCGCCTTCTTGTTGACAAATGACAGAGAACATGGTATAATCTTGTCGAAAATAATGAACAGCGGGTCACCGGACGACGGACTGGATACAAAGGAGGTATTCCAGTATGCCCTCTCGTCGAGAAAGTACTGGAAAACACAGGAATTTTCGCCCGTTTTTGGGGTTAAAAGAGGGATGCGCTTCCCGTTCATTCCCAGGGAGTTGCGACGCAAAAAAGGACACTTTTTGTGCATGAAAAGGCTGTAAATGACACCGTTCGCATCGCTCGAAAAAAACCGAAGGACTCCGCCGCTCTATTCGGGCGAGGGAACTTGGCTCAAGCCTTCGCTCGACAGCCCCGGCCAAAAGCCGGCAGTAGTTCGGAGGCGGCAAACTGTGAGGAGAGAGGCGCAATGACAACCGATTTGCCACGGAGACGCAGCCATACCCAACGGCCCAATTGACCGGCTCATAGGCTGCGTGATATGTTAGAAGCGTATCGTTCCCTCTAATGAAGACATGTCTCATAGCTTCCGTGTCGGGGAAAGGCGGCAGCAGGTGAACACGAACGAAAGTACGCGTCCAGATGCAGTCACGCAGGCACGCGTGCTGAAACGATGTTGGCGGGCGTTCAACCGCTGGCGGGAGCGGTATTTCCTTGTACGGTTGCTCTATCTATTCCTCATGGCTGCCGTCGTCTGTCATCTGGCATTTCGGCAAACGATTGTGAAGCTCGTCAGATACGCGCTCCAGGCGATAGAAGCAGGCTCAGACCCGAGCCTTGTCACTGCACTGGCACGCCACAAGCGAATCCGCCTGGCTCACCACTTCCAACTGACCCTTCGGCGACTCGCGGACGGCGACGAGGATGGTTCACTGAGCCAGGAGGAGATGAATCGCGCACGAGAGTTCGGTCTCGATCCCGAGGAGCTGGCGAAGAAATCGGTTGAAGCGGACCTATCTCAACTGATGGAGGCCTGCCACCATGCAGGACTTCTTCCGATCTCCTATACGGCAGCAATTGCTCGCCGAGAGGCGAGATTGGCTGCGGTGGCTCAGGTGGAAGAGATGAAGAGGCCGGCCCGTGCGGAGATAGAGGCAATGCTGAGAACGTGGACAAAGCCGGATTATTCGCAACTGGACACGTGGGCACGCGGCGGGTGGCGATTTCTCCGGCAACTCGATCTTCCGTTCCGCACGCTGGGCTGGACGGGCCCAGTTGTCGTGTGGCTGATATTCTGTTTCTCGGCCACGTTGATGGTCATTTCCTTCGTCCGGACCGGGAAGACAGCAAAAAGCCTGTTGATGGGAGGTGCGCTTCCCCTTCCGCTCATCTTGTACGCGGTCTTCCAGACGCTTCGCAGGGCTCCATTCTGGAACCCGTTGTCGTTCATTTGCTCGGCGATCGGATTCGTCTGCGTGAGCATGGCAGCGGCGGCGTTCGCAGCAAAAATGGCGGAACGCAGCTCCAACCGACGATTGCTCTTTTCTATCGCCGCGCTGGTGCTCGGAGTTAGCCTTTTAGTCTGGGCCCTCCCGCGATTACTCTCCGGCAAGGCCTTTGGTCCCGGGTACATCCAGACCGTGTACGCTGATGGTCTTGTGTCGCTCTTCCAGATCCCCGCTGGCCTCCTTTTTTTCATTACATTGCCGATGTGGGTTAAGGACGCAGCGATTGTTATCGGTACAGTTTGCTTTATCGCAGGATTAGTTGGTTTCGCACGCTTTCCGCTGTCCGGGGCTGAGAGGAAGGAGAGCGCGCCGGCCGGGGTCCAGGGCAAGGAAGAATCAACGACTGCAAGGGAATCACCATATCAGGAGTCAGACTCGTGACGGACATCGTGTAGAATGGGTGCGCCTTCGTCGGAAGGTCGGACAGCTGGAGCGATCACATGGAATCTTCATTGAAAGGAATACAAATGTTATGGAAGAACCCTTGTTTTGATGCCTTGACGATCTTGTGCTTCTCGTTCATGTACCCCAAAGGAGCACTGGCGGAGGCAGCAGAAACCTCAAAGCCCCATGAATACTTCTCCAATCCCTGGTCGCTTGTGGGATTGAAGGACTATCGAGATGGGACGAGGATTGCTCCTGATGGCACACTGTCTCTGGGGGGAGGGGCCAAATGTCGTTTTCTCATAGGGGAGTCGTATTCGCCCTTGCCCGCAACCGTCACTAAAACTCTCGAGACCGATTCTGTCCAGCTATCCGGCTTGTTTCACCCGAAACCCGATGTTGCTGTTTTTGACGTTGGTTTACCCATTGTCCATCTTCGTCCGGAGTCGGCGGCCGGCTTGAAGTACGAGATCATCGTCTTCGCTTCGCCGCTGAATCCAGCGGACGTATCTTCTTACGATCGTCCAGTTGACAGCGAGAACTACCTGAATCATGTATGTATCCGCATTCAATCCGACCTTGCGAATCCCGTCGAAGCGTGCGTGGGAATTTCGCTTTCAAGAGCTTTCTCCGCTCCGCAAGCAGCAGAGCCGGCCGGTGGCGTTGATCGCTCCGTTTGCCGCCAAAAAGGGAAACTCACTGTGCTAATGGGCTTTCCCAAAGGGGCGACGGTCAAAAAGGAAGGTGATTCTCTTCGCTGGAGAGTTCCCCTGTCGGAAAAGGGCGCCGCAGAGCTATACTTTGTCCTGCCGCATATGCCTCTTGCCGATGGAGAAGAACTGCCGGAAGTTCCGCTAACAAGGAGGCGGCCTGACCGGGCGGAAAGGAAAGCCGTTCCGGGAAGCGCTCTCTATTTCGGCGAGGCTTTCCGGCGAACAAAGCTGTTCTGGCAAGACCTGCTCAAGAAAGGCGCGACTATTGGCGTTCCCGAAGAGAAACCGTCGCTAACGTACTACGCTTCCCTCATCTACAATTTCATCGGACGGGATGGCACGGTCATCAAACCAGGAGAGGGCTTCTACGACAACTTCTACCTTCGCGACGGCGCCTTTCAGACGCATGCACTTGACCTGGCGGGTTTCCATTCCGAGGCGAAGGAGAGCCTGGCTCATTTCCTCAAATACCAGAAGGCGGATGGCCAATTCATCAGTCAGCAGGGCGAGCTCGATGGGAATGGACAGGCGCTGTGGGCGCTCTATGCGCACTGTGCTTTGACTGGCGACCTGGTATGGCTCGAGGAGGTCTATCCCGCCGCGGCGAAGGCGATCTCGTGGCTACAACGATCCCGCCAGAAGAATGTTAGGTTCGACTCTCCGTACTTCGGCATTCTTTTCGCCTCCATTGCCGATGGCGAGAACCTCATGCGAACTCCGAAACATATCGTGGGATACGACTTGTGGAATCTCCACGGTGTGGACTGCGTGGCTCGCATGGCCGAGGCGCTTGGGAAGAAGAGCGAAGCGAGAGAGTACAGGCAGCTCTTCCATACGTACAAGGCCTGCATCGAAAAAGCTCTCAAGAAAGCCGGAGCGGATTGGTTTCCGCCCACGTACGAGGGGGTCGGAACATCGTGGGGAAATCTGACGATGATCCATCCCACTCGCCTGTTCGATCCCTGGGATGCTCGTGTCACCAAGACCTTAGAGAATGTGCGAGCGGGCTTTGTCGAAGGAACCATCCGATGGGGAGAAGAGGAGAAAAGAGCCATCCACCCATACATGGGCACGTACGTCACCAACTCCGAGGTCATCCGCGGCGAGCAGGAGAAAGCGATTGACCATTTCTATCATTTCCTCGCTCACACGACCTCAACACACGGCTTCCCGGAAGGGGTCTATTTCGAGAAGCGCACTGCCTGGGGCGACACCGTCCCACACCTCTGGGCCGGGGCACAGTACATCATCCTCCTGCGAAACATGCTGCTGCATGAGGACGGCGACGTTCTGCACCTGCTGCCGGCCGTTCCAGTCGCCTGGCTGCGTCCGGGGAAGAAGATCGCCGTTCTACGCGCGCCGACCGCCTTCGGTGAAGTCAACTTGGCTGTGAGAAGCTATGAAGGAGGCTGCGAGATAATCTTCTCTCGCCCCGACAGGATAGTACCCAAGCAGGTCATCTTGCACATCCCCCCCGGGGTGACTGTGGAGCGCGTCCTGCAGGGCGGCGACAAAGAAATCCCCGTGGAAGAGGACCGTATTGTCTTGCCCGAAGGGCCGGGCAGATTTCGGATCGAGTGGACCTTGCCGCCGGAAGAAAAGGATCGCACCTTCAAAGACTACGCGGAGGAATACGAACAGAACACCCCTTTGCGACAGACACAGTAATCCGCTCGTCACAAGTCCGCCGTGTGGCGTCAGCTGGTGGATACCGCTACGCTTCCTGACGAACGCCGTTCCCTTTGCCTTGGTGCCTTTACACAAGCTTCGTCCACTCGGTGTGGAACGTGCCTTCCTTGTCGGTTCGCTCGTAGGTGTGGGCGCCGAAGTAGTCGCGCTGCGCCTGGGTGAGGTTCGCTGGCAAGTTCTCCTTTCGGTAGGAGTCGTAGTAGGCAAGCGAAGCTGCCATGGCCAGGCACGGTACGCCAAGTTTCTGCGCCGTCTGGACAACTCTCCGCAAGCTGCGGTGATTGCGATTGAGGATGCCTCGGAAAGAACGGGCGAGCATCAGGTTGACAGGCTTCCGCTTCATGGCCCTTTTGATGGGGTCAAGCAGCCTCGCGCGGATGATGCAGCCACCTTTCCAGATCTGTGCGATCTCCCACAGCCTGAGATCGTAGTCGTATTCGTCGGAAGCGGATTTGAGCAGAGCCATCCCCTGAGCGTAGGAAATGACCTTGGACACGTACAGAGCGTTGTGGAGGTGAGCGAGGAATTTGGCTCGGTCACCCCGGAAAGAGACTTTCGGTCCACGCAATACCTTCGCAGCTTCGACGCGCTCGTCCTTGTAGGCGGAAAGAATGCGTCCCTCGACAGCCGCATTGATTGTGGGAATGGGCACACCGACATCCAGGGCATCCTGAGATGTCCATTTGCCTGTTCCCTTCTGGCCGGCCTTATCGAGGATCATATCCACCTGGAAATTGCCGGTCTCAGGGTCTTTGACCTTGAAGATGTCGGCGGTGATGTCCATGAGATAGGAGCTGAGGTCCCCATTTCGCCACTCACCGAAAACCTGACCAATCTCCTCGGTGCGCATGCCTAAGCCGCTGCGCATGATCTCGTAGGCTTCGGCGATCAGCGCCATATCGCCGTACTCGATCCCGTTGTGAACCATCTTGACGTAATGGCCCGCTCCTCCCGGACCGATGTAGGCGCAGCAGGGGCCATCTTCCGTCTGCGCGGCGATCTTCGTGAACACTGGTTCGACGACCTTGTAGGCTTCCTTCTGCCCGCCGGGCATGATACACGGTCCGAGCAACGCTCCCTCCTCACCGCCGCTCACGCCCGTGCCGATGTACAAAATCCCGTCCTTCTCGAGTTCCTTCAGCCTTCGTTCCGTGTCCTTGTAGTACGTGTTACCGCCATCAATGAGCACGTCCCCGGGAGCAATATGCGGCCTGAGCTGAGCAATGAAATCATCTATGGCGGGGCCTGCCTTCACCATGATGATGATGCGCCGGGGTTGTTCAAGATTATCCACGAACTCCTCGATCGTATACGTCCCGACAATATTCTTGCCAGCGCATCTCTCTTTGACCATCTTCTCGGTTTTCCACCCGGTTCGGTTGTACACGGCAACCGAAAAGCCTTTCGCTTCGGCGTTCAGAGCCAGGTTCTGTCCCATCACCGCCATTCCAATAACGCCAAATTGCTGCTTCGGCATAATTCTCTCCTCTCTCTTCTTATAGGATTTGGCGACTTTGCCCTAAGACAATGCCTGGGCTGCGAACTGATCGCACCAGCGGCTACAGCACTCTCGCCGTTACACATCCCAAGGAACTGGTTTTTCAGAATCGGTGAAAGGCCCACGCCCGTCGAGCGCGATGCGCAACTGATCGCGCTCCAATTCAAAGCCTCACTTTGCCGCAAAAGCGCGGCTAAAGTCAAGCGCCATAGCAAGATTTTGAGCCGCCCATAACACTTTTCCCTGTTGCAGATTTGCCGGCTATGGCGTAGAGTTTGATGAAGAAAGTCAAGGTGATGGACCTCATGAAAATTGTTGCGGACGAGAACATTCCTTACGTGAAAGAGGCTTTCGGCAGCCTGGGCGAAGTTGTGACGCTGCCCGGGCGGAGAGTTGATGCGGCCTCCGTGCGGGATGCGGAGATGCTTCTGGTCCGCTCGATAACGGCGGTCAATAGTGCGCTTCTGGAGGGAAGCAATGTCCGTTTCGTAGGGACAGCCACAATCGGGACGGATCACGTTGACGAGGAGTACCTGGAGTCGCGCGGGATTGCCTTTGCCAGCGCGCCGGGATCGAACGCGAACTCGGTCGCGGAGTACATTGTGGCGGCGCTGCTGACGCTCGCAGGGAGGAAGAATTTCCGGCTGAAAGGAAAAATCATCGGAGTCATAGGCGTTGGCAACTGCGGAAGCCGCGTCGTGAAAAAGGCAGAGGCGCTTGGGATGAAGGTCCTGCTGAACGATCCGCCGCTTCAGAGACAGACCGGCGATCTGAAATACCGTCCCATCGAGGAGCTGTTGAATGCGGATATTCTGACGCTGCACGTTCCCCTCACGCACGAGGGCATTGATTCGACCTACCATCTCGTTGGCGAGGCATTCTTGAAGAGGCTCCGGCCGGAGTGCATTTTGATCAACACCTCAAGGGGTGCTGTCGTGGACAATCAGGCTTTGCTGTCGGCCCTTGATTCAGGCAAGATCAACGGGGCGGTCCTCGACGTTTGGGAGAACGAGCCAACCATTGATCTCGATCTCCTGGATCGGGTAGACCAGGGCACATCCCACATCGCAGGCTACTCCCTCGATGGGAAGGCAAATGCCACAATGATGTTGTACGAGGCGGCCTGTTCGTTCCTCGGCGCGGAGCCGAGATTGGACGTAAGTTCGGTGCTGCCGGAACCGGATTGTGCCAGAATTGAGTGTCGAGACGTGACATCGGGTCAGGCTTCGGGCCGCGACGACGAAGATACAATTGCCGATGTGGTCCGGGCGGTCTATGATATTGAGCGGGACGACGCGGCATTGCGCGAGCTTCATGATGTTGGGCCTGGAGACCGCGCGGCTTCCTTTGACCGCTTGCGAAAGGAATATCCGGTGCGAAGGGAGTTTCACAACACGGAGGTAATCTTGCCTTGCTCACGCGGGGACTCAGGGTTGGCGAAGGCGCTTGGCGGACTGGGCTTTCGCGTGAAACAGCTGAGTGGGGGCAGCAGCCACCCCTTAAGGAAATAATGGCGTGGGGGCTGTGTGCTTTGACTACGAATGCCTCTCGAAAACTTGGAGGAAAGGATGTTGGCCGGCGGTGGATATGAAGACAGGGTTCTCAGCGAGGGTGAGGCCCGCGACATTTGCGTGGAAGCGTTCTCGAAGCTCGATCTTTCGGGCAAGCGTGTCCTCGTCTTGATTCCGGACTCGACCCGCACAGCGCCTATCCCTCTGTTCTTCCGGCTTCTCTGCGAGCAGCTTCTCGGCTCGGTCCGAAAACTCGATTTCATCATCGCCCTGGGAACGCACCACCCGATGAGTGAGGAGGCGATAGACAGGCTCGTGGGAATGACAGCCGCGGAGAGGAAGGGCCGCTATCCAGATGTCGCCATTTCCAACCACACGTGGGATGATCCCGGTACCCTCATGCAGATCGGGACGATCTCGGCCGATGGGATTGCTTCGCTTTCCAATAACCTCATGCGTGAGGAAGTTGCCGTTACTATCAACAAGCGTATCTTCGATTACGACCAGCTTGTGATCGTCGGGCCGACGTTCCCTCATGAAGTGGTGGGGTTCTCCGGCGGGAACAAGTATCTTTTCCCCGGCATCTCCGGACCTGATGTCCTTCATTTCACGCACTGGCTGGGCGCGGTCATCACCAACCCGGTCGTGATCGGGACGAAAGACACACCGATCCGAAGAGTGATTGACCGCGCGGCGTCAATGATCCCCGTTGCGCGTGTTTGCCTGAGCCTTGTCATCAGCGAGAGGGGATTGAAAGGACTGTTCATCGGCACGCCGGAAGAAGCCTTTTCGGAGGCTGCGGACCTCTCGTCGAAAATTCACATCGTCTATGTCGAGAAGCCTTTCCGCAAAGTTCTGTCCATGGCTCCTGAGATGTACGATGACCTGTGGGTCGCTGGGAAGTGCATGTATAAGCTCGAGCCGGTGGTCGCCGACGGGGGCGAACTCATCATCTACGCTCCACACATCGCGGAAGTGTCGTACACTCACGGCAAGTTTCTCGACGAGGTTGGCTATCACACCCGCGATTATTTTCTGAAACAGATGGACAAGTTCTCGCACGTTCCGCGGGCAGTTCTGGCCCATTCGTCGCATGTCAAAGGGGTGGGCACTTACGAGGGAGGCGTCGAAAAGCCGAGGATCAACGTCGTCCTGGCTACCGGAATTGCGGAAGAGCGATGCCGGAAGATCAATCTCGGCTACCGCGATCCAAAAACCATTGATCCAGCGGAATGGCAGAACCGCGAAAACGAGGGAATCCTCTGCGTCCCCAACGCCGGCGAAATCCTCTACCGTCTTGCCAAATAAGGGAGACTGTTCAGGGGACTGTTGATTCTGAGCGAGAGCTGCGGTAGAGTTGTGTTTGTGCATCTGTTGGAAAACAACTGCCGACCTTGCCGGGAGGATGAGTCATGATCCGCAGAATTAGGATTGACGGGTACAAGTCCTTTCAGAATTTTGACGTAAAGCTCGCTCCGCTTTCTGTCATCCTTGGGCCGAATGCCTCTGGCAAAAGCAATCTTCTGGACGCCATCTACCTGTTGTCGCAGGTCGTCTCCCGGAGAAACCTCAAGGAAGCCTTCGAGGGGCATAGGGGCTTGCCGCTGGAGAGCTTCTTCTACGGGGACGTGGGTTACGAGAAACTTCTGGAAAAGCCAAGCCTCAAGCTCAGCCTGGAGGTTGATGTAGAGTTGTCGGACTGGTTACGTCAGCGTGTCGGAGATATTGTGCGGAAGAAAAGGGAAGGGGATCCTCGCGGCAGCCGCGACAGGGGGCGAGAAGCTGTGAGGGAGAAACTTCTGCGGTACCGCCTTGTCCTGGAGGCCTCACCAAAGACAGGATACGTGAAGATCGTGGACGAAAGGGTGGCCGCAATCAAGCGCAATGGCGAGGAGAAGAAGAGAAATCCGTTCATCGAGCGCATAGGCAAAGGCGGCACTCAACGAATTCACTTGAGGATGGAGCGCCAGGCCCACCCGACCTACCACGACGTTGGCTTGGAGCACACCATCGTCTCAACGGCGCCCTATGAGCCTTATTACCCCCACGTTGCAGCCCTCCGTATGGAGCTGGAGAACTGGCGAGTATACTACCTGGAACCGAGGGCGCTCATGCGAGAAGAGGTTCCGTTAGCACAGGTCAAGAGCGTCGGCCCCAGGGGTGACAATCTTCCCGCGTTCCTCAACGTCCTTGAGAAGGGCCGCGTCGACAAAGGCGGACTCCGCAACTTCAACCTTGCCCTGAACCAGGTCATGCCTACCGACGCCCGCATTGAGGTCTATCAGACGAAAGAAGGTAGGGTGGCCCTGCGACTTTTTGAGGATGGCATCCACTACTCGGCGCGCCTGATGTCTGAAGGGACCCTGCGCTTAGTCGGTCTGCTCGCTGCGCTCCATCAGGACAACCAAGCCACTCTCGTCGCGTTCGAGGAACCAGAAAACGGGGTTCACCCCGTGAGGCTCGAACTCATAAGTGACATACTCAAGCGGGCGGCCGAAACGGGCAAGCAGATCATTGTTACCACGCACTCCAGTGTTTTCCCTACATATTTTGAGGACGACAACCTTTTTGTCTCCCGTAAGAAAGACGAACGAACCACCATCGAGCGCTTTTCGCCGCACGGCCCCCTCTTTCGCCGAAGCCAGATAGCCACAGCCCTTGAGGACCGCATTCGGAGAGGTGACTTCGGTGGATAAGATTCGGGTTCTCTACTTTCTGGAAGACCGTGCCCAGGAGCGTTTCTTGGTGTCGTTGGTGGAGAGAATCGCTCTGGGCATCTCCATTCCAAGGGAGGCGATTGCACCGGATGTCAGGTCTTCAAGAGGAGGCTCGAGGGTCATGGGGGAATTCGAAGCGTTTGCGCGAGACCTTAGGGCGGCGGGCATGTGCGGCGCTGACATCATAGTTGTCGGGGTTGACGGCGACTGCGACGGCCCAGAGAAAAAAGCGAGGCAGCTAAAGGAATACGTCCAAGATACTGATCCATTCCGGGATGTCCTAATCTATGCAATACCGGATCCCCACATCGAAAGGTGGTACCTGTTAGATCAGGAGGCCCTGAAGAGGGGGACAGGTTTGAGACAGGGCATATCTCCACCGGCTTACAAGTGTGAAGGGGATATTACAAGAGAATCCTGAGAGATGCGCTGAGGCAGCAGGGAGTTGATTCTCTTGTCGGAGGCTCAGAATTTGGACCGGAGATCGCTCGCAATATATCCGACCTTTATGCTGCAGGGAAACAGGATGACTCCTTCGCGAAGTTCGTGGCATCAGCCAAGGCTGCCCTCCGACGAGCCCGTCGAACAATTTCTCCACATTAGACAACCTGGCCACGCACCACCGGATCACCTCTATCCCAACGGGTTCAACAAGCGTTTCCCAAGGCTGAGCTTGCTTGCGCCTACCCTTCGCGCGCACTTGCACGTCAGCGCTTCCAGGGTGGGGTTTCGGGGAGGAACGTTTCGAACTCGGCGATGAGCTTTGCTTCGTACTCGCCGGCGTAGGCGCCGGAGAGGAATTTGTGGCAGGCTTCGTTGTAGAACAGCTTCCAGGACTTCTCTTCGCTCCCTGGATTGACAGGGAAGAAGAGAGCATCGTTCGCCCGCGTGGCTCTCATGTCGCCGGGCGCGTCCCCGATCGTGAGAATGTGATCGCTCTGATACCGCCCCTGGTTAGCGAGCTGGATGTGCTCTGCTTTTTTGCCCTGCTCCTGTCCGGCTATGACGGAGACGAGCTTCGCTAAGTCGTGCTCCTCCCACTCCCGTTTCAGCGCCGAGTACGGCGTTGCCGAGACAATAATGATGTCGGCGGATTCCGAGAGCTTCTCCAGACTCTCCCGGACATAGGGATAAGGAGGAACACCGTGGACGATGTCGGCGACGGTAGCGTTCACGTTCTTGCTCCAGGCAAGCGCCTTGGTGAGGATGGGGTCATTCGTTTTATTCACGGCTTTTTCGAGGGCAGGGTTGCCGAGCTTCGTTTCCTTGCCGGCCCACTCGCGGAGAGAAGGAACCTCCGGCATCTTGACACCTCGCCTCTGGACCTCCGGTCTCTCGGCGAGGAGGTCGAACGTCATGAGCAGCGCCGGGAAGCGATTGATTCCCCGCCACTTTGAGTAAAGGTTGACGAACTCAGCGGCTTCTCTGGCATATTTTGATATGGGCTGGAGACCCCAATGCTTAATGATGTTGGGGATAAAGCATTCCTTGTGCTTGATCTCCATAGTGTCGAAAGCACAGCCGTCCGAATCAATGGCAACGAGGAACTCGTGCTTCGGCTCGAACTCCTTCAATTCCGCTTGCGGGTCAACTGTCATCCTTTTCGATCCTCCATCCTTTTCTGTTGTTTCCGCTAAGTGCTCTGATTCGAAAGTTCGGGGACATACTATTGGGACAGGATGACAGGACCGTGACGATGAATGTATCCTGTGCATTCTGTTAATCCTGTCGAGAGAATCGCTCGGTCGCCCATGCGTCCTCGCACTTGTGAATTCATGTACTCAGTCAGCCGGCGAGGTAGCCTCCATCAACATAAAGGATTTGCCCTGTCACGTAATCCGACGCTTTGCTGGCCAGGTAAACCACCGCCCCTTTGAGATCCTCCGGCTTCCCCCATCGCTTGATGGCGACGCGATTGATGATTTTACTATGCCTTTCGGGATCATGGTAGAGCGTTTCCGTCAGGTCGGTGCGGAAAAACCCAGGACCGATGGCATTGACCTGGATATTGTGCTCCGCCCACTCGACGGCGAGGGCTTTTGTAAGCTGGCGAATCCCCCCCTTGCTGGCGGCGTACGCGGGGATCGTGGCCACACCGACCTCAGAGAGCATGGAGGCCATGTTGATAATCTTTCCTCCTCCCTGACGCGACATAATTCGCGCGACTTTCTGCGAAAGCAAAAAGACGCTCCGCAAGTTGATGGCGAGGACTTTGTCCCAGTCTTCAATGGTGTAATCCATCGCCGGACAGCGGATGGTTATGCCCGCGTTATTGACGAGGACATCAATCCGACCGAATGCCTTCAATGTCCGCTCGACAAGATGATCGAGCTCTTGCTCATTCTCGACATGTGTCGGCACGGCGAGCGCCCTGGCTCCCAGCGCCCGAATCCCTTCTGCAACGGTGTTGAGCGCCTCCTCGCTCCTCGCCGCCAGGACGACGTGAGAGCCTGCCTCCGCCAGCGCCTCTGCCATGGCTTGCCCAAGCCCGCGACTGGCGCCGGTTACAATGGAAACCTTGCCGTCGAGGCGGAAGTTGTCCAGGACGCCCATCTCTTTCTCCGATCAAATTCCGCTGTAGACCGAGTAACCACCGTCCACCGGAATGACCGCACCGTGAACGAACGCCGCCGCCGGCGAGAGCAGCCAAACCACAGTTCCAACGAGGTCCTCCGGATCGCCGAAGCGGCCCATTGGGGTGTGGGCGATGATTGCCTTGCCGCGAGGTGTCAGCTCGCCGGTCTTCTCGTCGGTGAGGAGGTATCTGTTCTGATGCGTCAGGAAAAACCCGGGCGCGACGGCATTGACACGGATTTTCTTTGAATAGTTCAGCGAGACATGGACCGCCAGCCACTGGGTGAAATTGGTCACGGCGGCCTTGGCGGCGGAGTAAGCCGGCACTTTCGTCAAAGGACGGATGGCGTTCATCGAACCGGTGTTCAGAATGACTCCTTCTCCTTGCTCCGCGAGGTCCTTTCCGAAAACCTGGCAGGGGATGAATGTCCCGAGGAAGTTCAGGTCGGTCACCCACCGGACAGCATCAATCGGGAGATCGAAGAAATCCATTTCCGGTGACGTAGAAGCCTTGGGGTGGTTCCCACCCGCACCATTGATAAGGAAATCAACCTTCCCGAAGTGATCCATCACCGCATCCCTCGCGGAGCGGACGCTGTTCAGATCAAGAACGTCAACCTTGACGGCAAGCGCATCCCCTCCCGACGAATTGATTGCCTCGGCTACCTCTTTCGCAGCATCCTCCTTCACATCAAGGACAGCCACTTTCACTCCTCGCTCGGCGAGACCCCTGGCCATTGCTCCACACAGAATCCCCCCGCCACCGGTGATCACAGCAATCTTTCCTGAGATGTCAAACAGATCGTCTTGTTGCTCGCTCATTTCTTTCTCCCGATCGAAGTATCGAGCTGCAAAGCGGACACAAAGGCGTACCCCGCTGACCACCGAACACGACTGCACACACGACGGCGAGTTCAGCCTCGGTTGTCACCTGGGATAGATGGCACAGAAGCCAGTGCCACACCACTTTTCTTAGGATACAACAGGATCAGACTACAATGGGGTACTCAACGAGTCAAGAAAACGCTGGCCCAAAACGGCCGCCCGAGGACCACCGGGACACGGTTTTCCCGGAGCACACCAAAAAACAGTTGCGTTCGGGGACGGCATGGGTAAAATGCGGTGAGCGAAATGCTGATAGTGATTGGAGGACTGGAATGTCGAGAATCTGTTCGATTTGCGGAAAAGGACCCGTCGCGGGAAGAAGTATCGCGAGGAGAGGTTTGCCCAAGAAAGCTGGCGGCATCGGAATTCTAAGTTCTCATAGAACCCTTATAGGAACACGTGGTTCCGATTGCAGGCCAGTCCCGTTTTGCTGAATCGGATTGGGGAGGTTTATCACACGTTCACGCGTGATGCAGCCAATAGTGGTGCGGCTTTCGAGATCACAGGTTTGTTTGGGAAGGATTGGCTTTCTCGTCCTCACGAAGAGCCTCACAGTGAAATCGCGGCGAACTCATCGGAACTGTGGGTTCCGATGCGATTAATGCTTTAACGCGCAATCCGTTTATGATAAGAGACTTGTGTATTTGGCATCAGAATTGCATTATGCAGTCTCATTCATGAAGTATTCTGCTCCTGACAGGCAGGCGCGGCGGGCACGCCCCAAAGACGTGAGGGTACAGGATGAAACACAACAAGATCGGGAGAGAAGTCAGAATGAAAGGAATCATCACCCCAACGGATTGGGATGACGATGGCAATGTCACCGCGGTCGCGGTGGCAACTCCGTCTGAGGACGAATACCTTGTGGACGGAGGCAAACTCAGGGAAAAGCTGTTGAAGTTGATCGGAGGGGAAGTCGTGGCCTGGGGAACTCTCGGTCTGGAAAAGAAAGGGAGCAAAACGATCATGGTGAACAACTATGAGTTGCTCGGAGACGAGCTCGAAGAGGAGGAAGAGGAGTTCTCGGATGAGGAGCATTCGGAAGACGAGGACTTCGAGCAAGAAGACGAAGAATGGTAGGTGAACATCTAAGGCAAGAGCAAACGAGCTGTCCCTTTTGCAGAAAGGGGGTTGATACCGAATGAGTGAGAAAGGCGAAGTCTCTCCCACCGAAGAGGAGGAGCCTCGCGGTAGTAGCTTGAGCAGCAACCGGGAGCAGGAACCGCAGTTCAACAGGCTCAGGAGCCCCTCCCTCCAGACGTTTCCCACCTTCTCTGGCCCGACCCACTATGGGTTGCTCCACCATTCCCAACGGCTTGCTCGTTCGGAAGCTGGCGAGCGTTCTGTCGGTTTCCGCAAGCGACATTTTCCGGGGGCCACGGACGCCGAATGGGACAATTGGCACTGGCAACTGAGAAATCGCATTACGGACCTCGCCGGATTGGAGCGAATCCTCCAGCTATCCGAGGCGGAGCGAGAGGCCATCCTTCGTTCGCGGAGCTGTCCTCCGCTCGCCATCACACCCTACTATGCCAGTTTGCTGGACGAGGAGGACGCGATGCAACCGTTGCGCCGAACGGTTGTGCCATCTTGCCACGAGTTCATGCGAGGCCCGGGCGAAGCCGACGATCCCCTCGGAGAAGAGGAAGACAGCCCTGTCCCGGGCATAGTACACCGATACCCCGATCGTGTTTTGCTCCTGGCCACATCGTTCTGCGCGACGTACTGCCGGTACTGCACACGTTCGCGGATGGTCGGCAGCGGGAAGCGGCGCAGTTGCGCACGGGATTATTGGGAGCAGGCCATTGGATACATCGAGGCGACTCCCACGGTTCGGGACGTTTTGATTTCGGGGGGTGACCCACTGACGCTGTCGGATAAGGAACTGGAGTGGCTTCTGCTGCAATTGCACCAGATTCCCCATGTGGAGTTCATTCGCATCGGGACAAAGGTGCCGGTGGTTTTGCCCCAGCGAATCACACCATCGGTCGCACGGATGCTTAGGCAATACCATCCTCTATGGATGAGCATCCATGTCACTCATCCAGAGGAGCTGACACCAGAGGTCACCCAGGCGTTTGGGCGTCTGGCGGATGCCGGCATACCTCTTGGCAGCCAAACGGTTCTGCTGGCTGACATTAACGATAGCGTGGAAACCATAAGGCGACTCATGCACGGTCTGCTCAAGGCACGAGTGAGGCCCTACTACCTCTATCAGTGTGATCCCATCTCAGGCTCACGTCACTTTCGCACGTCGGTGGAAAAGGGGTTGCAGATACTCGCCAGTTTGCGAGGTCATACAACCGGCTACGCTGTGCCAACGTACGTGATTGATGCTCCAGGCGGGGGGGGCAAAATCCCTCTCTCCCCGAACTACGTTGCTGGCCGGCAGGAGGACGCCCTCCTTCTTATGAATTACGAGGGGGAGGTCTTCCGGTATCCGGATCCTTCGCCCGAGGAGAGCGTTCTGCTGAGCGCACGTTGATCATTTGCCGGCCCAGACGTGACCCGGTGACACTATCCCCGCGTTTCACTTGTGAGGTTGGGGAGAGGAGTTTTGGTTTGACGAGAATCGGCATCACCTTTGACCTTCGTCAGGATTACCTTTCGGAGGGATTCGGAGAGGAGGAGACCGCTGAGTTTGATCGCCCCGAGACGATCGAGGCGATTCGCGTGGCTCTTCATAATTTGGGTTATGAAGCAGAGCCTATAGGAAATGTCCGGAAGTTGGTCGAATCGCTGGCGCAGGGAAAGCGATGGGACCTGGTCTTCAATATCGCGGAGGGCCTGTACGGGTTCGCGCGCGAAGCGCAAGTCCCGGCCCTGCTGGACGCCTACCGGATTCCGTACACGTTCTCGGACCCGCTGGTCCTCTCGCTGACGTTGCACAAAGGGATGACCAAACGTGTCCTCCGAGACCTGGGCATCCCGACGGCCGAATTCGCTATCGTCAAGACCGCTTCGCAGATCGGCAAGATTGACCTTTCGTTTCCTCTCTTTGCGAAGCCCGTCGCCGAAGGAACTGCCAAGGGGATAGACGCCGCATCGAAGATTCGCACGCCAAAGGAATTAGAAGTGGTCTGCCGTAGGCTTCTGGAGCAATTCGATCAGTCCGTACTGGTGGAGACCTTCCTTCCGGGAAGGGAGTTCACGGTCGGGATACTGGGAACCGGTGAAAAGTCCGTTGCCATCGGAGCCCTCGAGATCGTTCTCCGACCAGGGGCGGACGAGGGGGTTTACTCCTACCGAAACAAAGAGGAGTGCGAGGAGTTGGTGGAGTATCGCCTGGTGGATGAGCCCGTCGTGGACCGCGCCAAACAAATCGCTTTGGCGGCCTGGAAGGGTCTGGGATGCCGGGATGCTGGTCGGGTGGACCTACGGCTGGACAGCCACGGAGTCCCCAACCTCCTGGAGGTCAACCCGTTATCGGGATTGCACCCAGAACACTCCGACTTGCCCATCCTGTGCACACAGCTTGGTATCTCCTACACGCAGTTGATTGGCAGGATCGTTGACTCCGCTATGGACAGGTTGAGGGCACCTGTTCTGGGAGTGGGTTAACCGGGAGAGCACGGGTGGCGTGCCCTGTGGGGCACGTGAGAGGAAACTGAGGGAGATCTGCAAACAATCGTCATGAAGGTTGTCGTTCTACACAGTGAGGTTCCGGACGGGGCGCCGCCTGATGAAACGGACGTCTTGGTTCAGGCGCAGGCCATCTCGGAGGGATTATCGCGGCTCGGACACGAATGCGAGGCTCTAACATTCTCCTTCGACGTCAAGTCCGTGACGGACGAGCTTCTGCATAAGAAGCCCGACGTGGTGTTCAACCTCGTCGAATCCATGGGCGGCTTGGGGCAGTTTGTTCACATCGCACCGGCAGTCCTGGATTATCTCCGTCTGCCTTACACAGGGGCACCGACAGAGGCGATGTTTCTGACCTCAAACAAGCTCGCGGCGAAGAAAATCCTGAAAGCCTCCGGCATTCCTACTCCGGCATGGGTTTCGCACGATCTTGCGGACGCAGATTTCGGCGAGTTTGAGGGGCGATTCATCATTAAGTCCGTCTGGGAGCATGCTTCCGTGGGACTGTGTGAGGGCTCGGTTGTTCAAGAGAACGGTCGGGGCGGTCTGCATGAGAGGATCGCCATTCGAGAAAAGGAGCTTCGGCAGGTATGTTTTGCGGAAGCCTATATTGAGGGGAGAGAATTCAACCTTTCTCTACTCTCATGCGAGGGCAGACCAAGGATTCTGCCTCCTGCCGAGATCCATTTTGTGTCATTTCCCCCTGAGGCACCCAGAATCGTGGATTATGATTCAAAATGGAATCAGGATTCCTTCGCATATCATCACACGCCGCGGTGTTTCAAGTTTCCCGACGAAGACAAGCCTCTGCTGCGGGCTCTCGAATCCATTGCGGTAGATTGTTGGGATATCTTCGGCCTTAGAGGGTACGCTCGGGTGGACTTCAGGGTTGATGGTCGTGGGCAACCGTGGGTGCTCGAGATAAACGCCAACCCGTGCATTTCTCCGGACAGCGGTTTCGTGGCCGCAGCCGAAAGAGACGGCTTGAGCTTTGATGACGTGGTTGAGGCGATTGTCCGCGACTCCTTTCCCCGGGAGGGTCTCGCGGTGCTTTGACCGTCGCATCCCTGCATGGCTGCCGACAGAATGCCCGTGACTCTTCCACTGGGTCCACACACTGTGAGGAAAGATTTATTCATGAATGTTGCCGCGTGCCAGTATCGCAAAGAAGTGAGACCTGACGATCTCCACAACGTCCGAAGGATCGTGGAGTCTTCCGGCTTCTTCTCCACGGCGGAGGTCAAGATTGCGGTTGAGTTGGTTCATGAAAGGCTCACAAAGGGCACTCAGAGCGGCTATAACTTCCTCTTTCTGGAGCGGGAGGGAGAAGTCATTGGGTATAGCTGCTTCGGGCGCATCCCGTGCACAGAAGCCAGCTATGACGTTTACTGGATAGCGGTTCACGATTCCTGCCGAGGGAAGGGGGTTGGGAAGAAGCTGCTCACCGAAACAGAGACAGAGATCGTCCAGCAGGGTGGCGAACGTATCTACGTTGATACGTCATCCCGTGAGCAATACGAGCCGACTCGCCGCTTCTATCTGGCCTGCGGGTATCGGGAGGAGGCGGTCTTGGACGACTTCTATGCCCCGGGGGATGCAAAGGTGATCTACGTCAAGGAAATCACTTGCAGTCAGCGACACGGCTTCGCCGAAAAGGCGGCTACAACGTAGCATCGCACAACGCCTTCCCGCAGCAGGAGCGCACACATTCGTCACTTGTTCTCCGGGGAGGACTTCTTACTCGGCGACTCGAAGAACCGCGACCATAACCCGAGCAAGAAGTTCCTGGCGTTCGCCCCGATGCTCCTGTTCCTGTAACCTCCTTCCTGGACAACGACCGTGGGGAGAGCAAGACTGCCAATCCGTTTGCCAATTCGCTCCAAGTCCTTTGCTCGATGCCTCCACGTTCCTGTCGGGTTGGCTCGTCTTGCAGGGGGCTTGCGAGAGCCCGCTTAGCGTTCGTGTGTGAGAGGCTGGGATCTCTAAATGGCAAAAAAGGGTTGAGTTTCGGGGCGGGATGTGTAAAATGCGGTGAGCGAAGTGCTGATAGTGATTGGAGGACTGGAATGTCGAGAATCTGTTCGATTTGCGGAAAAGGACCCGTCGCGGGAAGAAGTATCGCGAGGAGAGGTTTGCCCAAGAAAGCTGGCGGCATCGGGTTGAAGACTACCGGCGTAACGAATCGCCGTTTCCTGCCCAAATTTGGTGGCGGAGAGGGTGGGATTCGAACCCACGTCCCGCTTTCGCGGGAACACGATTTCCAATCGTGCTCCTTAGGCCTCTCGGACACCTCTCCACAAAACGAGAACTTCTCAGTTCGAGAGCTTCAGTCGCTCTGGGAGTGTCCATCCTTGCTTTCGAGGTCGACGAGAATCTGCTTAGCCTTTTGCAGTTGGTCCTCGAACACCCGGATCTCGCCCCACCAACCTTCAGACCACATCTGCGATACGCCGTCCAGCGCCCTGTCGTGAAAAGAAACGACCTGACTCTCTATTCCTGATCCCGCCAGAAAATCCCGGATGCGGATCGCTTCCAGCTCATCGGCAACCTTCTTGAGAAGGACGATCTTGCTATTATCACCCACGATCAAATCCTTTCGGTTTGGATTAGACCTTCATATAACGTTTGACCCATAGCATTGTGTAGAAACGGCGTAGGCTGCCAGCAACACAGTCGGCGAATTCAGGTTGCCTGAACCCGGAGCAGGGACGAAAGCAATGTCTCGCTTACCGGCCTTGCTGCACCCATTTCTTGTACACGCAAAGGATAAGGCGGCTTGGGCAGAGTGTCAATTTGAATCTCGTCGTGTGTATCAGGGCGTGGCCAATAGATGAGGAGTTTTCTCGGCCTCCTGACGTAGCGGTTGGGTTGGCAATGTCAAGAAGAGTGTGTAAAATTGGTGGATGTATTCTCCGATCATCTTTAAGCAGCTCGCTTATGGGTTAAGGCGATTCCCTTGATTCGATAAGAGGTTCGAGTCCAGCGGGTGTTACGGTAAGCAAATAAGCTGTGGGTGATCCGCTTACAGCTTGGCGTGTCGGAGAAGGCGCCCATGACCTTCAGCCTCCTTCGCAGCTCTCATAACCCCGCCCTGGGCGGGGCTCGCCGATCACTGCGGTTTGGAATTGTGGCGTGGAAGGAATTTCGATATGATATTCTGTTGGCCAAAGTGTGTACAGGGAGCATAAGATCATCAGGAGGGGGTTACGATGAAAACGGATGCGTTTGCTTTGTGAATCTCCGTCAGTGCAGCTTTTGGTTTCTCGTGTGTCTCATCTTCCTCTGGGGCTTTCCGGGAGACGGTATGTCCCAGTGGCAAGCGATCCTGGAAGTGAACGAGGCGGATGGCTCCATATCCGCTTTTTTTTCCTCGGAGCCTGCTCGTCGCTACGAGATTTACTGGAGTGATTCTGCTTTTGGTCGGAACATGCAGTGGCAACGTGCCGCGAAGGACATCGCCGCTGATGTGTCCGGGACGAAGTGTGGACGGATGCGGGAGACGTGAACCGCGATCACCCCTCTGCCGTGAGAAGGCGGTTCTATCATGTCGCCATTTAGGAGGACAGCGACCGCGACGGTCTCACCGATGCGGAGGAGCATTTCATTCACAAAACAAATCCCCGCAACAGTGATTCAGATTCCGATCACCTTCTCGATGGCGATGAGGTCAACATCTACAACACGGATCCGCTCGACCCTGATTCCGACGGCGGTGGCATGGGAGACGGTGATGAAGTGGGGTTCGGCTTTGACCCAAAAGAGAGTTCCGACGACACGGGAGATGCCGATTCAGATGGCCTTTCCAACGCCAAGGAAGCGGAATTGCGCACCAACCCTCTTGTCGCCGACACCGACCAAGATGGCTTGACCGACGGGCAGGAAGTCAATCTGAACACCGATCCCCGCAACGCCGACATTGACGCGGACGGTCTCGAGGATGGCTTCGAGGTGGACGGATGGTCCATAACCGTCAACGGAACCGCAAAGGACGTGACCTCCGATGCCCTCAATCCCGACACCGATGGAGACGGCCTCAACGACAAGCAAGAGTATATCAACCGCACTGATCCTCGGAACACCGACACGGATGGCGATGGACTTGGCGACTTCGCCGAAATCAGCGAGTATAGAAGCAACCCTTCCGAAGCTGACGAAGATGGGGATGGACTGAATGATGCCCTTGAAGCCGCGCTGGGAACGAATCCCCGCAACGCCGATAGTGACGGAGATGGTCTGCCCGACGGACACGAGGATGGCAATCGAAACGGGGTGGTGGACGTGTGCGAGACCGACCCTACAAAACGCGACACTGATGGCGATGGCATCACCGACGACAAGGAAATTCTCTATTCATCCCAGATGTATTCCGAGTGGGTCTTCTCCTGGGAAGCCGAGCAAGCTCAGCACGGCGGCTGGTTCATCGGAGGCTCTCAGCGGTACGGCTTCACTCCTTTGCAGCAGGGCGACTTGATTGCGGATGCAGACAACGGCGCGAGCGGCGCGGGCGTCATCAGCACAGGAACTTCTCCGGGCGGCGTTTACGTAGCCCAAATTACCAATGTCACCGCCAACGCCACCTACCAATTCTACGTCCGCGTGCGAATTCAACCCGACGAAGGCTCGGAGGCCACTGATGGCGTCGCCTTGGAGTGCTCAAGCATGGCTTGAGCCTTCGAAAGCGGGAGCTAAGCTCCCGCACTCCAAAGGTCTTTGCCCTGCGGAATATCAGTGGTTCTCGCCTCGCCCCCGGACGCTCATCGGCAGCGATGTGACGCTGCAGGTCAGGCGAGGGAGTTTTTTGCGACGGATAGGAGGTATATGTGGACAAGTTCTACCGCTCGTACGCCTCGATGGCGCTCAGCCCAAATTACGTTTTTGCCCCAGTTCACTCTCCCCGGACCGGGAAATTTTTGCACCGAGGACGATGGAATCGGCGACTCCACGGAAGTGAAAAGCGGGGTGTGAGTGGATGGAAAAGGAGGAAACGCAGAGGCGCGGAGTCGGAGAGGGGCAGCGGTTTGGTGGACGCCCTGAATTTTTCCGCTCCAGCAAAGGCAGGTCCCTCCGGCCCAGGAACGTCTCTAGCCCGGTCGTAACCTACAATTCCGTCTCTTCCCTCTTCCACCTGGAGGCGGGAATTTGTGACCTCTGGGTACGGGCCGGCGCCCGGTGGTACGCCTGAGCTGCAGAAGGTGAGGGTGCGGGTGATGGTGGAATAGGAAGAATATGAAACGCAGAGGCGCAAGGAGGCAGAGGGAATTGCGAAAAAGAGTTCTGCTTGACGGACACCGCAATCTATATTGTTCAACGCAGAGGCGCGGAGGCGCAGAGGATTTTATAGACCAACTTCGAGGTGAAGAATACGGCTGTGGGGAATGTCCTGGTTGACAGGGTGATGTTCGTTAGCCGTTCCTACGTCAATCTCGAGGATGCCGCCAACTGGGCTCGAGAAGAACAGCGACCCCCTGCGTGCCGATACGGATGGCGGCGGCAGTAGAGACGGTGACGAACTCCTCACCAGCGGCGATGGGAAGAAAATGCCCTAAGATGCCAGCGATGATGACGTTGATACCGATGGCGACGGTCTTACAGACGCCTTCGAGAATTTGACATCGGGGACGGCCGGATACGAATGGGGACGGTTTAATTCCGGCGAATGACTCCGATTCGGACAACGACGGTCTGACCGATAAGTTGGAGATAGACAATTTCGGGCTTGCAGACCCGGATGGCGATGGCCAGGTTCCGTACCCCTCGATGCAGACTCCGACGGCGACGGCCTGGATGATGAATACGAGGTGGACAATTTCGGACTGGTGGACGTGGACGGAGACGGGCGTTCTCGCGCCTCTCGACACCAATTCCGACGGAGACGGTTTGACCGATGTCTACGAAGACAGCACCGCCTTCTTCTCTGTGATCTCGAAGTGCTCGATGCGGACTCGGACAATGATGGCATCAGCGACTATGAGGAAGTCTATGCAGGATCGGATGGGTATACTTCCGATCCGCTGAGCACCGACAGCGATGGCGATGGCCTCTCCGACGGTGACGAGGTCAACACCTGGAACACCGACCCGGATAGCACCGATAGCGATGGCGACGGCCTCAACGATGCCCTCGAGCTCGCTGGCTGGGACCTGACCATCTACTCCCTGAGAACGGGGCAGGTCGTCACGAAGCGGCGAGTCTATTCCGACCCAAATGTGAAGGACGAGGACGGCGATGGTCTCTCGGATTATGTCGAGTGTCTCAAGTCCGATCCGCACATTAAAGACACCGACAGTGATGGTTACACCGACGACAAGGACATCAACCCCGTGGGAATCGAAAACGAAGCGCCCACCATCACCTACTTCTCGTATTCCTCCGATGTCACTCTCGGTTACTTCAAGATCAAAGTGAAAGTCAAAGCGGAGGATCAGGGTTCCCAGTCAAAGATCAAATCCATCAAGGTAAAGGTTTCCGCCACAGGAAGCTCCGATTCCAAGACCGACTACGACAGCGATTTCGACCATAAGCTTTACATCCAGTGGTTCAGCGGAGCCGTGGTCAGCGGATTCGACATCGAAGTTACTGTTACCGACCTGAACGGCAACGTCCGCAAAAAAAAGAAGCACCTCCAGAGCTTCCTCGAGTGGGTCGAGGGCGGAGTCGAAGCAGCCAGGGACTGGGTGGTGGATCAGAGTATCTATTACGAACTCAAACCCTTCCCCCGTTACTGGCAGGGGACGTACGGGCTCTGTGCGGCTCTGACCTGTCTGGAGATCGCGCACTACTACTTCATCCTCGACACTCTTGCAGACGTCCAGAGCAAATCCGGCGACGACGACGTCACCAACGGCATGGGTGGTGACGAGCAAACGGCATACTATGATGCCATCGGCGTCCTCGAGAGGCAGGATTACGACCCGACCTTCAGCGAGATCAAAAGCCAAATCATGGGCCAGAGAGACCCGGTGGTCGGAAGGTTCGAGGACTACTACAGCACTGGCTCCGATGAGGGACACGCCGTGGCTATCATCGGGTTCTACGATGCGGGGATATTTGGGAAGTACTGCATCATCCAGGACACGAACGTTACCGTGGTCACCTATCCAATGTCCTGGAATTACCTGCAAGCTCATCGCAAGGCATATTTCATCTACGTGGACGGCGCAGGGATGGCCGGTCCCTGATGTCCGTTTGGGATGAAAAGCGGTACTCGCGCGAGGCGCGTCTCGCCGATGAGTAAGGGTGCAGGAGGCATGTTGCGTTGCCAGCGTTTCGGCTCTTGGGATCTCCTTCGCTCGCGGTGGTGAACAGGTGGTGGCGTGGAATATTCGTGGGGCATGTCGCTCATCCTCGGTCCACTTCCATTTTGCAGAGCAAGGCATTGTCCATACCGCGACCGGTGATCTTCTTGCGCGGAAACCGTCTTTCCCCCATAAGCCTCGCCCGAAAAAAACTCGCGTTGGTCAATTTCGGAGCGCCTGTGGAACTCTGAACTCTTATCTGATAGAATGCGGGTCAATGGATTCAGTGAAGGCGACAAAGGTCGGTGTCTATCTGAACACGGCCGAATGCTGGACAGAATGTGCAGGGAGGATCAGAAATGCGAAGAACGGCTATTGGTATTGTTCTCCTCGCTCTTTTATCGTGGGCGGCTCAAGCTAACAACGGCGGTGCGCTAAAACTTAGCAAGGTCCGATGGGATTTTGAGACGGGGGATCTCCAGGGATGGACGCAGACCGGAAACGTCACCAAACAGCCCACGAACAAGAGCGACGATCGGCACTCCGGGAATTTTAGCAAGCAGGGAGAGTACTTCATCGGCACTTGCGAGTTGACCACTCCCGGGACAACGTACGACGACGATCTGACCGGCGAATTGAAGTCGCCGCCGTTCGTGATTGACGCTCCCGCAATGTCACTTTTGGTTGGCGGCGGGAACAATCAGAAGCTGTGCCTGGCTCTCTACGACGCCAAGACGGGAAAAGAGCTTATGGTCGCACGTGGACGGAACGCCGAAGCCATGAGACGGGTGATGTGGGATTTGAGCAAGCTGCAAGGGCGCACTGCCTACCTGAAAATCGTGGATGCCGCGAAAGGAGCGTGGGGACACATCAACGTAGATGACATCCACCCCGTCACTGACGAAGAAATCGAGGCGATGCGCCGTGCCGAACGGGAAAAGAAGGAGGCAGCGAGAAAAAAGGTCGCCAATCTGCTCAAAAACGTCTTCGAAGCCGAGAGGAAAATCTATTCAGGCAAAGAGCTTTCCGCCCTGGGCATGCCCCTCGGGCCAATCGGCGGCGGATCAATCTATCTGCGGGGCACGGGCGAACTCTACCGCTGGGAAATCTTCAACCACCAGAATTCGGCCGCGTACATTCCTGACCAGTTGTTTGCGATTCGCGCGAAGCCAGACGGCGGGGAAGCGGTTACCCGAGTGCTCCGTTACGACGATGGAAAAGAACCCGGCGTCAAGGACATCCGTTTCGTGGGCGAGTTCCCAATCGCCTACCTGGACTACATTGACCCGGCGCTCCCCGTGAAAGTCTCCATGGTCGCATTCTCGCCTTTCATTCCTGCAAATGCCAAAGATTCCGCACTCCCCATGATATTCTTCAGTTTCACTGTACGCAATGTGTCGGATGCGAGTGTTAATGTTTCGCTGGCAGGCACGCTCCAGAACGCCGTGGGCTACGACGGTAAAGCCGGCTATGAAGGCGTGTCATGGGAGGGGTACGGCGGAAACGCTAACTATCTGTTTCCCGGCGCTGAGGAGGACGCCTACCTCGTATATATGACCAACGAGGGATCCAAGTCAAGTATGGGCCTCGGGATGCGCGGCGAGGGCGCCATGGCAAACCCCCAGTGGGCCGACGCAAAATCCCTCCTCGATGAATTCTCTCGGACGGGCTCCCTCGGTACCGCCGCCGAAGGCCCCAGCGAAAAAGGCAAGACCTGGAACGCCGCTCTGGCTTCCGCATTCGAGATCTCACCCGGCGAAGAAAAGGAGGTGAGCTTTGTGATCTTGTGGTGCTTTCCAGGGCGACTTGGCGTCGGAAATATGTACGAGAATTGGTTCACAAGTGCCATTGACCTGGCGACGTACTTGATCGATTCCGGCGACCCCCTCGTCGAGGAGACCGTTCTCTTTCATGATACGCTCTTCGACACGACCCTTCCTTACTACGTCGTGGAAAGGCTTAGCAGCCAGATGTCTTCTCCCTGCACCCAGTTGTGCATGTGGCTGAAGGATAATAGCTTCTTCGGCTTTGAGGGACTCCATGGTGACGGCAGCGGCTGCTGCCCGATGAACTGCAATCACGTTTGGAACTATGAGCAGACGCTGGCACGGCTTTTCCCGGAGATCGAGAAGCGGATGCGGGTCATTGACCTCGAGCATCAGATGGAGGACAACGGGGCCGTTTACCACCGCGTCGCTTATCCGTTGCGGGGGAAAGTGACCGGACCGGGAGCGGTATGCGACGGGCAAGCGAGCACCATCTCGAAAACCTATCGTGAGCATCTCTTGTCCTCGGACAATTCGTTCTTAGAAAGGATGTGGCCGAAGGCCAAAAAAGCGATGGAATTCATGATTCGCAACTGGGACGGTCGCGACGAGGATGGCGTCATGCGGGGAAAGCAATTCAACACTTACGATACCAATATCTCCGGTCCGAACACCTTCACCGGCACGCAATATCTGGCTGCTCTTCGAGCCGCAGAAGCGATGGCGAAGGAAGTGGGTGACGAGGAGGCCGCAAAACGTTATCACGGCATCTTTGAAAAGGGAAGTAGGTGGCTGAGTGAGCATCTGTTCAACGGTGAGTACTTCGTGCAAGAGTGGCCGCAGGCCCAACCGGACCACGACTACGGCCTTGGCTGCCATGCGGATCAGTTGATGGGTCAGTGGTGGGCCAACCAGTCGAACCTCGGCTATGTTTTGCCGAGAAAGCAGGTTAAGTCCGCCCTTCGCTCCATTTTCAAATACGATTTCATTCCCGATTTTTCTGTGTTCGATTACTCGCTCGGACATCGGGTGTTCGTCTGGGGCGATGGAGCGGGTCTGATCTGCTGCACCTGGCCGAAAGGTGGCAAACCGAATAGGATCATCCTCTACGCCGAAGAAGTCTGGACGGGAATTGAGTACGAGGTCGCGGCCCTGATGATCAAGGAAGGACTGATCAACGAGGCACTGGCCATCATCCGCACAGTTCACGACCGCTACACGAGTGGACGCAACCCCTGGAACGAAATCGAGTGCGGCGACCATTACGCGAGAGCCATGAGCAGTTGGTCGGTCCTCCTGGCGGCTCAGGGATTCCGTTACCACGGTCCGAAGGGCATCCTCGGATTCGCTCCCAAGCTCCAGCAAGACAATTTCAAAAGCTTCTTCTCGACGGCTGAAGGATGGGGGAGCTTCACCCAGCGGAGGGAAGGTAAGACCCAAACGAATCTTATTGAATTGAAATACGGCAAGCTCAAGCTCAAGCAACTCGAGCTGGGCACTCCGTCCCCCAACCTTAAAGATGTGAAGCTGGAACTCAGCGGCAAGAGCTTCCCCTTCAAGCACAAGATGGTGGAAGACCGTCTGGTCCTAATTTTCCCCGGCCCCTTGACCCTGAAAGAGGATAACTCAATAAAGGTCGCGATGAGTTGGTAAGAAGAACCTCTTGCAGGACGACATCACGGAGCGGGACGGCAGAAGGAATGAGCGAAGAAATGCAGACACAGGAGGTGACCGAAGAATTGTTGCAGGAGATCGTGCGGCGAATCGTACGGGTAGCCGACCCCGAGAAGATCATCGTCTTTGGCAGCCGCGCCAGAGGCGATTCGTGCTTTCACAGCGACCTGGATCTCCTTGTCATCAAGGAGTCAGCAGAACCTCGCCATCGCCGGTCAATCCCTCTTCTGGCCGCACTTAGTGACATAATAACCCCCATGGATATCCTCGTGTATACACCCGAAGAGGTCCGGGATTGGTGCAAGGTGCCTCAAGCCTTCCCCACCACTGCCGTTCGCGAAGGGAAAGTTCTCTATGAAAGAAAAAGCTGATCTCGTTCGCGCCTTGATCAAAAGAGCGGAGAGCGACCTCGCGCTTGTTGAGATGTGTCTTGAGAAAGAGAAATCCCTGGACGCCGCCTGCTTTCATGCGCAGCAAGCAGCGGAAAAGTACCTCAAAGCCTATTTGACCGCCAATGGAAAGGAGTTCCCCTTCGTACACAACTTAGAGAAACTCATTCAGCTATGCTCCGAGAGCGCCCCGGCCTTCTTGACCCTCAAAGGCATGGGACAAGAACTCACCCCTTACGCTGTACAAGCCAGGTACGACACGGATTTCTGGCCTTCTCTGGATACGGTCCGGGGAGCGTGGGACGCCGCCCACGCGATCAGGAGGTTTGTGTTGGACCGTCTGCCACCCGAGGTGGAGTTGAGTAACTGAGAGATGACGACGTTACATCCCTTGCTCAGGAAGTGAATCAGCAAAAATGCGAAAAGTAATAGCCCTGTTAACAGAATTTAATGCGCCGTTGGAGATACGGGAGGAGGAGATCGCGCCTCTCGAGGAAGGCGAAGTGCTCGTCGAACTTGCCGCATCCGGCGTATGCGGTTCCGACGTGCATATGTGGAAAGGAAAGGACCCGCGAACGCCTCTTCCGCTCGTCCTCGGACATGAGGGAGTGGGCAAGGTCACGGACATGCGCGGTTCTAAGACGGATGTCTTTGGCAACAAGGTCGAAGGAGGGGACTTGATCATCTGGGATCGGGGTGTCACGTGCAACCATTGCTACTTCTGTGCTGTGCAAAAAGAACCTTCCCTCTGTCCGAACAGGCAAGTTTACGGAGTTGTAAGAGACGGTTGCTACGCTTCGCATCTGACGCTCCTGCCCGATACGAAGGTGCTTCTGTTAAAAGAGCATCTGACAGACGAGCCGGATGAACACCTTCCAGATAGAACCGAGCCTGCGATTCTGGTCGCGGCGTCGTGTTCGGGGGCGACGGGGGCACATACCGTTGAGCTCCTTCCCATCCGTCCCGGCGACTTCATTGTCGTCCAGGGGCCGGGGCCGCTGGGGTTGTTCTGCTTAGCCTTTGCCTTCGCGAAAGGGGCAAGCGAGGCGATCGTCATCGGCACGCGGGCTGATGCCACCCGACTGGAACTGGCGAAGGAGTTCGGTCCAGTGCGAACGTATGTGGTAGAAGACTCATCGGTCGAGGCAAGAAGGGAAGAAGTGATGGGCGCGACGAACGGAATCGGCGCAAGCGTGGTCATAGATTGCACCGGAACGCCCGCTTCCTTCGACGAAGGCCTCCGGCTGACCGCTCCTGGGGGAACATATTCCATCCCCGGAATAGCCACTCCTGTTGGCGAGGTGTCGGTCCAAATCTATGAAGACATCGCCAGGAAAAACGTTCGCGTCCAGGGCGTATGGGTGAGCGACACGTCTCACCTTTATCAGGCGGTGCGACTTGTCCTCAGCGGGCGATTTCCACTGCACAAGCTGGTGACGCATCGTTTTCCCCTGGAGCGAGTGATGGACGCCTTGAAGGTGGTTGATAACAAACAGGCTATCAAAGCAGTTCTTTTGCCGGGCGGGGATTGAGGTGAAGCCTCCTTTGGAAGACGAGCTGCCCTTTACAAAACCGTTGCGGATTTTCGATTGCGGATTGCGGAAACCGAAAATCGCAAACCTGAAATCTGAAACCTGAAATCCGAAATCCAACGATGAAAGTGGAAAGATGTGATGTCCTGGTGATTGGTGCAGGAGGAGCGGGGCTGCGGGCCGCCATTGAAGCGGATTCCCACGGCGCGAATGTGCTCCTACTGACAAAAGGCAAGCTCGGCGCGAGCGGCGTCACGGCTACGGCCTGTTCAGACAGAATGGCCTTTCACGTCACTCTTCCAGACACGGAGCCCGGTGGCTCGGATAACTGGAGACATCACGCCGACGATATTTACGTCATCGGCGGCTACGTCTCCGATTACGATCTCGCCGACATCCTCGCTCGAAACAGTGCGGACGCCTTCTACTTCCTGGATGCCCTGGGCGTGCCTTTTGTGAAAAAGGAGGAGAAGCCCGACCAATTTGTGAGCGACGGGTCGAAGTACGCCCGCGCCTGTTACACGGGACCTCGGACGGCCAATGAGATAGAGGCCGCGCTTGTGCGGCAGCTCAGTCTGACCCCAGTGCATGTCGTCGAGGATGCCATGGCCGTCGAGCTGATTCTCGACCAAAGAGAAGAAGCCGTGATGGGGGCCCTTTGTATGGATATGGGGTCCGATGAGTTTTTCGCGGCCGAGGCCCGCTCGACGATCCTCGCGACCGGCGGAGCGGGTTCGGCTTTCAAGGTCAACGTCTACCCCGAAGGGATGACGGGCGATGGGTATTCCCTCGCCTATCGAGCCGGAGCAGAACTGGTGAATCTGGAGTTCATCCAATTAGGTCTTTCGTCCGTCAAGACAAAGCTCGCCTGTTCCGGAAGTTTCATGCGCGCCGTCCCCCGCTTCGTGAATGATGATGGAGAGGAATTTCTTGCGAAGTATTTCCCTTCTGGCACCAGCCCAGTCGAGATTCATTCCACTGTCTTTCGCAAGGGCGCGAGCTGGCCGATCTCTCAAAGGGAACCGTCGCGGATCATTGACATCGCCGTTTCGCGGGAGATGGCTGACGGCAAAAGGGTCTTCCTCGACTACAGCTCAAATCCGACCGGCTTCGAGTTCGATGACCTTCCAGAGGAAATAAGACAGCGGTACGAAAGCGAAAAGAAGATTCCTATTGCAGATGAGGAACGGAAGCGATCACCATTCCACAGGCTTCGCGAGATCAACCCTGACTCAATTGCGTGGTTGAAAGAGCATGATGTGGACCTCGAAGCGGGGGATACAATCGGAATCGCTCCAGCAGCCCAGCATTTCCAGGGAGGCGTCAAGATCGACCGCCTCGCGGAAACGAGCGTCCGCAATCTCTATGCGGCTGGCGAATGCGCCGGCGGGCAGCACGGAGCAAACCGGCCTGGAGGAAATGCCCTTCTCGACTGCCAGGTCTTCGGCAAGATCGCGGGCGCGAACGCGGCTCAGAACGCCAAAGGACAGCCAGGGGACAAGCTGACTGAGGGCATGATTGACCAGTGCCGCAAATCCGTTGAAAGAACGCTGGACGAATCTTCCGCAGCACCGGCCTCGCATGTTCGGGAAACAGTACAAAGCCTACTCTCTTCAACGGCGGGCGTCGTTCGCACGGAAAATGGCTTAACCGATGCCCTCGCGGAAACGAAAGAACTCTCACGTGCAGGTGTGAAAGTTGACGAGAATGGAATGGCCTTCGCCCTGGAGACCCTGGGTATGCTCGACACCGCGAAGATGGTGATGGGAGCTGCTCTGCGGCGGAAGGAAAGCCGCGGCCCTCACCTTTTCTTTCCCTCGCCCGATTCAACCGATCCACTCCCCATAGATGACGACAACTGGCGTCGGTACACTGTGATCTGTCGGCGGGATGGGGAGATGGTTTTCGAAAAGAGGCAACCTGTCCCCAAGCCCGGCCCAGATTCGGGTGCGGCTACGTTTAAGTGGTAGAGCAGTTGCCTTGCGCGTGTTTCTTGGGGGTTGGAGGTTTGGGAGTGATGAACCGGAAGAATGGGATAAATACCGTCGGTGGAGTCCCTGTGGATTGTGGAGATTGATCGGTCGTGTAGGTTTGATTCGGGGGGCTTGTGGTTGTATCGCCGGCATCTTGTCCCGCCCGTGGCGGGATATGGGGGGCATCCTGCCTTCTTATCGAGGGCGGGACGCCCTCGGGAGAGCGGCCGCGGACGGCGGCGTTACACCTGGCAAAACCACCCACTCAAATGTAGCCACACCCCCAGATTTGTGATCCCTTCTGAGGCAAACGAGAAGCGCGCTGCCTACTCAACCGTGACGCTTTTAGCGAGGTTCCGGGGCTTATCCACATCACATCCCCGCTTGACCGCGACGTAATACGCGAAGAGCTGAAGCGGAATCACCGTCAGCATCGGCGAAAAGCGGTCGCAGGACGGGGGCACGTAAAGAATGTCGTCCGCGCACTCGGTGATTTCTCCATCCCCTTCCGTTGCGACAGCAATCACCTTGCCCTTTCTGGCTCTGACCTCGCAAATGTTGCTGACCATCTTGCGATAGACCGGCCCCTGCGTGGCCACGGCGACGGTGGGTGTTTCCTCATCCACCAGCGCGATGGGGCCGTGCTTGAATTCTCCAGCGGGATACCCGGTCGCGTGGATGTATGAAATCTCCTTGAGCTTGAGCGCTCCTTCCAGAGCAATCGGGTAATTGTATCCCCGTCCCAGGAACAGGAAATTCGGGACATGCGCGTATTTATCTGCCAGCGCCTCGATCTCGTCCGCCCGGGCCAGGATGCTCCGCATTTTCTCGGGAATTGCCCGCAGCTCCTCAATCATCTCGTTCCGCACCTCGTCGCTAATGGTCCATTTGATCCCACCCAGGTAAATGGTGAAGAGCGCCAACGCTATCAGTTGAGCGGTGAACGCTTTGGTGGAAGCGACGCCGATCTCCGGCCCGGCGTGAATGTAGATCACACCGTCCGATTCCCGAGCGATGGAGCTCCCCATGACGTTGCAGATGGATAGAACTTTCAAGAACTTACTCTTTGCTATCCGAATACTCTCCAGGGTGTCGGCTGTCTCGCCCGACTGAGTGATGGCCATGATAAGCGTGTCGCCGCCTGCCACGGGGTTTCTATAGCGGAACTCGGAAGAAATGTCCGCTTCAGTATGGAGGCGAAGCAGTTCCTCCAATAGCAGCTTGCCGATCAGCCCCGCATGCCATGACGTGCCACAGGCTTGGATTATGATCCTTCCAAGATTTGCGAACTCCTGTTTGGTTAGCCCGATGTTTTCAAAATGCACATCTCCGGATGGGGAGAGGCGTCTGTTGAGAACAGCTTCAAGAATGGAGGGTTGCTCGTGGATCTCCTTGAGCATGTAGTAATCGTAGCCTCCCTTGTCGAGAATATCCGCTTCCCATTCAATCTTCTTGACCTCCGGGACAACCTCTTCACCGTCAAGGTTCCAAATCTTTACCTCGTGGCGGGTAATGCTTGCGACTTGCCCATCCTCGAGATAGATAACGTTCTTGGTATGGGGGAGAATGGCGGGGACGTCTGAAGCGATGAAATTCTCTCCATTTCCAATCGCAATGATAAGAGGAGAGCCGTGCCTTGCCACAACCATGGTGTTTGGAGCAGACTCCGCGATCACCGCGATGGCATACGCGCCCTCCACTTCTTTCAAAGCGCTCGTGACCGCCTGTTTCAAATCGCCGTTGAAGTGCTTTTCGATGAGATGGGGGATGACTTCCGTATCGGTATCGGAGGCGAAAACGTGCCCTTCCTTTTGAAGGCGGTTTTTGATCTCGGCATAGTTCTCAATGATGCCGTTGTGAACGACGGCGATCGTGGATTTGCAGTCGGTGTGGGGGTGAGCATTCTGCTCGTTGGGATCACCGTGGGTGGCCCATCGAGTGTGTCCGATTCCTATGGTGCCTCCCAGCGGGTTCAGCCGAAGGCTTTCGTCGAGAACGCGAAGTTTCCCCTGCTTCTTTCTGACCAACAATTCGCCGTCGAGAATGCTGGCGACGCCCGCGGAATCGTAGCCGCGATACTCCAATCTCTCCAACCCAACCAATAGAACAGAATCAATGTCCTTCCCACCTACATAGCCCACAATTCCGCACATCTACGAAACCTCCGTGCAATCCGGTTATGGTGACTGTGAGACCCCCCGTGTGGCGTGCCCCCTTGCTGTCAGATCAGGACAAGCTCTCGATCAGGACTCTGGCTAATTTGTCCGGGTCATGCCGGATCAAGTCCTGCTTCTCCCACAGGACTCGTTTTCCCTTGAGGTCTTCCATCACGTCAGCGCAGATCGCCCTGACGCTGCCGGAGTAAGCCTCCGCACGCACCAGCTCCGCACGGTCCTCCTCGTAGCGTTTCATGATGGAGGCAGGAGGCTGGGTGCTGTTCAAAATCACACAGTCAAGAACTCCCTTGCCCAGGTACTTCTCGATTGCAGCGACATGCTTGTTCGCGTCGAATCCGTCTGTTTGCCCTGGCTGCGTGACGATATTGCAGACATACACCTTCTTGGCAGGCGACCGCCTGATCGCTTGAGTGATCCCTTTGACCAGAAGATTGGAAACGATGCTGGTATACAGGCTGCCTGGACCTAAGACGATTAAATCGCTGGCAAGAATCTCGTCCACCGCCTCTCCAAAGGCTTCCACGTCCGCAGGCTTGAGGAAAACCTCTTCGATTTCAGCTTTTTCCGGTTGTCTCATGTTGTATTCTTCCTCGATCAGTGTCCCGTCGCAAAGCCGAGCGCAAATGTGGGTATCGCGGAGAGTGGACGGAAAAACCTTCCCCTGGATGGCCAGGATGCCGGATGTCTCTTTTAGAGCCTGCTCGAAGCTCCCCGTGACTTTGGCCATGGCAGCAATGAATATGTTTCCGACGCTCATACCGTCCAGGCTACCCTGGTCAAAACGGTAATTGAAGAGGTCGTGCAGTACTTTCTCCGACTCGGAAAGCGCGATGAGACAGTTGCGAATGTCTCCCGGAGGGAGCACCCCCAGGTCTCGTCTTAGCTGACCAGAGCTTCGCCCGGAGTCGGTGACGGTCACAATGGCCGTCAAATCCTGAGAGTACTTCTTCATTCCCTCCAAGACGAATGGGAGGCCTGTTCCACCTCCAATAGCCACAACTTTAAGGCTGGTCTTTTTGCCTCTGAATCGCACAGCCTGGAGGACAGTCAGCAACTCGGAGATGTCCCGGATCTTGAAATCAGGCCTCTCCAATTCCGTGGACGGGATGAGGTCCTTGAAACGTCCGCGCACCATCTGCGCCGTTGTCATTCCAAGCAAATTGCATATCTTGATCTCGGAATGAATGCGGTCGCCCACGGACAGGACTTCTTCCGGTTTCAGGCCATTGTCCTGCATCAGGTGAACGTAGCACTCCTGCTTCGTGATCCCCATATCATCGTCGTTGATGATGATGCGGTCAAAGGAGTCTGCCAGGCCGAGGAGTTCTATTTTCTTTTCCTGCCTCGCGTAAAGCCCGCTGGTGACGAGAAAGAGCTTCAGGCCCATACCTCGTAGTTCGGTGAGCGTCGGCATAACGTCGGGGAAAGGACGGATCTCACTGACCTCGTCCTTATTGTAAGCGCGCATAACCTTATGCACGAAGTCGCTTCCCTTCCCGTACATTTCCGCAATGCGCGCGAAAGCTCTGAAGCGGGGACCGTGCTCCTGCATCATGCGAATCTGCATCTGATAAGCCTGCTCGAGCGTCAGGGGCAGTCCCGCCTCGACCATCGCCTCAGCCGCTCGGCGGTGCGCGGCTTCCCGGAGGCGGTCGGTGCAATCGTAAAGCGTGTCGTCGAGGTCGAAAATGATGGCTTTGATCTTCGCCATTCCCTTCCTCTCTTTCAGGACCCCCCGCCCCCGCGGCTCTATCGGTCGCCCTACTCCCCGGAGGGAGACTTTTTTCCTCGCTTGCAACTTGCCAGCAACAGCACAAGCTTGATCAGGGACTCGCGGCTCGCTACCACGATGTCCTCGTGAAAACCGGAAGTCGTTATCAGCTCGCCGTCATCTGTTGCGTAGGTGATGTACACCTGTATTTTGGCCTCGGCGCCAACGTTCCATTTCTTCGGAAGACCTACCTCGTAGTTCACCAGCCGGAAATTTGTTGGCAGACCGGCACTTTGCAGCGCCTCCTTCATGGCCTTAAAGCTAATGGCAACGGGGCCGTTTTCCGCATCCTCAAAGACCTTGTACTCCTTTCCGTTCAGCCTGACTTTCAGGATGCAGGAGTTGTCGTGCTCGATATTACCTTCGTACTTTGCATAATGAGAGGTGACGTCGCATCGGTGCACCTCGATGTCCGTTTTGATCTCGCCGAAGTGCTTGAGGGTCAGCAGCTCGTGCTCGTTTTCGAGCAGACCCAGGTTGAACCCTTCTGCGCACTTCTCGTGAATCTCGTCGAGCATGGCTTGAAGGCGAGGATCGTTCTTATCAACCTCGTAGCCGAACGATCGGGCAATGGCCATGACGCTCGCCTTGCCCGAATTCGTTGACAGAACAATCCTCGTCTTGTTCCCCACGGCAGCCGGATCAATGTGCTGATAACTGGCGCCTTTCAACACGGCGTCCACATGCACTCCCCCATCGTGCGCAAAAGACTTCTCCCCACAGAAAGGCTGATCCTCCCGTGGCCTCAAGCCCGCGACACGATAGACCTTTTCGCTCAGCGCCGTGAGCTTCTCCAGCCGAATCGCCTTCGGCAACTGATAGGGCGTCTTCAAAGCAAGCACCGAAATGATCGTATTCAAATTCGCGTTCCCTATTCTCTCCCCAAAGCCATTGACCGTTCCCTGGATATGTGTCGCGCCGGCCCTGACCGCCTCGATCGTGCTGGCAACCGCCAAACCGCTGTCATTGTGAGCGTGAATGCCCAGCGTTACGTCACGCCCTTTCGTGGCTTTCTTGATCTCCTCATCTGATTCGATGAACTCCTTCACCCGCCGAACCATCTCGCTCACTTCATAGTGAAGACACCCGCCGTTCGTATCGCACAGGACGATCACATCCGCCCCCGCGAGAATCGCCTGCTTGATGGTCCGCAACGCGTACTCCGGATCATCCTTGTACCCGTCAAAGAAATGCTCGGGGTCGTAGATGACCTCTTTCATGGGGTTGATCGGATTGTCTCGCAGATAGCGGATGGTCTCATCAATGACCTCGAGGTTCTGCTCGGGCGTCGCCTTCAGTTGATAGGATACGTGGTGCAGCCAGGTCTTCCCGAAGATCGTCGCCGTCTCAACACCGGACTCCAGAAGAGACCGTAGAACCACATCGTCCCCGATCTTTCCTCTCACCTTCCGGGTCGAGCCGAAGGCCACAAGTTTCGAGTTCTTCAGCTTGATCTTCGACGCTTCTCGGAAGAACTCGTCATCCATGGAGTTGGGTCTTGGCCATCCGCCCTCGATGTAGTCGAATCCGAAATCGTCGAACTCCCTCAGCAGATCGAGCTTCTCACCGAGGGTGAAATTGATGTCAGAGGACTGGCTTCCGTCCCTCAGCGTCGTGTCGTACAGTTTAATTCGCTGCAACTCAGTACTGTTCTCAGGTTCCAGTGGTGCCATTTCTTTATTCTTTCTTATCCGACCGCTTAGTCTGTATTCCTCTCGTCACTCCCGGCGATCTATCCTCCATCGTACACGTCCGGATTGACGCAGTTGGGCGCCCTTTCCCCTTTCAGCATCGCCAGAAGATTCTCTGCGGCCATAGTGGCCATTTTTGTCCTCGTAGCGATCGTCGCTGAACCAATGTGTGGTAGCAGCACGACGTTATCCAGCTCCGCCAAACCCCGGGTTACGCAGGGCTCATCTTCGTAAACGTCCAGTCCGGCTCCTGCAATGTCCCGCTTCTGTAAAGCCCTGATCAGCGCCTCCTCATCTATGACCGGGCCTCTCGAAGTATTGATGATGTATGCCGTCGGCTTCATGAGACCCAGTTCTCGCTCACCAATGAGATGGCGAGTTTCCGCAGTCAGGTTCACGTGCAGCGACACGAAGTCCGACTCTCTCAAAAGCTCTTCCAACCCAACCCGTCGGGCTGACAGTTCCTTTTCCAGGACCGCGTTTGGCAGCGGGTCGTGGTAGAGGATTCTCATTCCAAAACCACGGGACCGGAGCGCCACCGCTGTGCCGATTCGTCCGGCGCCGATAATCCCGAGGGTTTTGCCCGTGATGTCGCCGCCGAGAAACATCATCGGACCCCAGGCTTTGAACCTTCCGGCGCGGGTGAACTTATCGGCAGGTATTATACGGCGTGCGGCGGAAAAAAGCAAGGCCCAAGCCAAATCGGCCGTAGCCTCCGTCAGGACTCCGGGGGTGTTCGAGACCAGTATGCCTCTCTCCGTCGCGGCTTCGACGTCTATATTGTCATACCCCACCGCCATGTTCGCGATCCCCCTCACGCCTGATGCCGCATCGAGAACTTCCGAATCAATCCTCTCCGTCAGGCAGCACAGAATCCCATCCCGCCCCCGGACTTTCTCCAGCAACTCCTCCTTCGTCAGCAGGCTCTCCCCCTCGTGCACTTCCACTGTTTTGCAGTTGGCCTTGAGTAAATCTATAGCTTCTTTAGGTATCTCGCGTGTTATAAAAACATTACAATCCATATTGCTCCCTGCCTAACGCCCTCTGTTTAATACTTGCCCCGCCCTGCGGTTGCAAAACCACCTGGCGCATCGCCACCCCGGGGCAACACCTGACAAGCGTAGTAGTAACGCCGCCGTCCCGGCGGCTGTCCCGAGAGCGTCCCGCTCTCGATTCGGGGGGCAGGATGCCCCCTGTACAGCCGGCAAGATGCCAGCGGTACAAGCGCAACGCGAGCAACGGCAGATGACCCCTGCCTTGCGCCATGCCGACTGCGGCTCGAAGAGGCCAACTCGCACGTCCTTCCCGGTTGTTAAGATGGGGACATCACAGCCGCCGCCACGCTTCGTCAAGTTTCTCCTTGCATACGCCGACGATCTCCTGCGTTGTTTGACTTCCGAAAGGCTTCACCTCAAAGCTGAGTATCCGCTGTCCTCCCTGTTCCAGAAATCCAATGTCCATCAAACCAGCCAGAAACTCTTTGATCTCCGGCACGTCGTTCTCGCCTTCCGGAATGCCGAAAACCGGATGCTGGTCTCCGTACGCGGGATGATCCGGGTCACGCTTCACGCAATTGCCGATATGCGCGTGCACAAGAAACTCCCCCGCCACGTTGACCGCCTGGCGCGGCTCTTCGTTCAGCAACGGCAGATGGCTCAAATCAACCAGCAAGCCGAAATTCTGATGATGACGCCGAATTTCCTCGGCGATCTCCACCGCTTCCCCTGTAGGCCCGATAAGCGAATTCTTGCCGAATGGGACTCTATCGAACTGCTCCAACTCAACCGCGATTCCCTTCTCGGCGGCATATCGGCAGATTCGCTCAATGGACTCCGCTAAGCGGGCCTTCGCTGGCTCTCGCTTGAACCGGTCGCCAGGGTCCTTTCCCGCAAGAATCCCGCAGGATGAAGCCCTGAGCGCCAGGGCTTCGTCTACCCCCTCACAAACCGCCTCAACCGCCTCGTCCCTTTCGTCCTTGTCCGCTGCGTTCAGATCAAGCCCATGTCCTAAGAGAATCCCCTGCGCCCCGTAGGCCACCGTAAGTCCCGACTGGGCAAGCAACTCACGAGCTTTTTCTCTATCCTGATCATTTCCTACCGGCCCGAGCTCGACCGCTGAGAAATAATCATCCTCCACGACCTCCCGCAGCGTTTCGAGGAAGCTCCGCTCCCCCTTGGCCACATGCGGATAGGCCATGAAATGGACAATGCCAATCCTTGCGTAGTCTTTGATGGGTTGCTTCATGCTAACGTACGTCCTCCATCAACATGTTCTTCTTTATTGACATATTTCCCGGACCTTGTAGAAGCGAGACATGGCCCCGCCGGAGGATGCATCAACCCATTCTATGGTGTCGCCGCCCGAGCGAACCTGCTCCGAGACTGGCGCCCAGGGGCCCATTGGGCTGCCTGATGCTTCCACAACGTAGACACAACCCTCAACTGATGTCCATTGAATAAGAATCCTCCCACCCGATACCGAAACTACACGCTCGATGCGCAAATACGATTGCCGGGCCCTTTGGAGGTCAATTGCCACACGCTCCTCCCGGCCTGCGCCACGATCCGCGTGGGAGAACTCTTCACCACCATTCTGAAGGGAATTGGTCACCGGGTCAAAGGCCCACAGCTCAAGGACGGGCTCGAAACTCGGATTTCGATCCTTGATGTAGAACTCCAGCATGACCTCGTAGGTCTCCACGGAGTCCGAGCCCACCAAGGCGCTGATGTCTCTGTAATGATAATCTCCCGCATCGGGATACGCTTCCGAGGTGATTCCGTCGGCGTTCCACAGCCTTCCCACCGAGTCAGGCCCAGACACGGCGAAGACGACGTCTTTCACAACCAGCCACGCCGATAGCGTTTGGCGCAAGGCACACGGAAAACCAATTACGGACACCGGGACTGAAAAGGTGCCTGTCGCGTAGTCCAACTCGGCTCTCTCAGGATGGCATCGCACCAGCTCCTTCGGGGTGTATTCGTACGCCCCCATGTCAACGGTCAGAGAAGAAACTCCGCATAGGATGCGAGGACGGCGATCGAGGTCAACTGCTTCCCACATCCAGTCCTCATTCAGCCCAGCGTCAATGCACGGTGATCCCTCGGCCAGATGGTAGTCATTGTCCTCATACGTTTCAGGATCATCATCAGGTCCATCCGGATCAAGAAATCGCGGATCCTCAGAAATGTTTCCTTCCCCGCCCGCCGTCCAGCCCTCGATGCATGAATGGGTCGGTTCCCACGAGCCGTAAACGTAAATCTGGGAGCCCTCCTCGGCCCAATTCCCCCAAATGATGCAATTGCGGACCGTCCCACGGCAATCATACAGCCCCCCACCCTGCCGTCCCGCCGAGTTGGCGGCGATCGTGTTACTTGAGACCCTCGCGTTGCACCGGAAAAGGCCGCCGCCATATCGTCGTGCCAAGTTGTGGACAACCGCATTGTTCCGGATCGTTCCGCCGCACTCGTACAGCCCAGCCCCTAAATCAGCCGAATTGCGGGAGATCAGGTTGTTCTCGATTGTCCCATCACAGGAATGCAGCCCTCCGCCGTGAAAAGGCGCCGAGTTCCCCGTAATGATGTTCCCCCGGATGACGCCGTCGCAATACGAAAACGCTCCACCGTGAATCTCCGCTGAATTGCCGGTAACCACGTTGTTTTGGACGGTACCGTTACAGGAATACAGCCCCCCGCCGTCGTGTGTGGCCGTGTTTCCGCTGATCATATTGTCATCAATGATACCGTCGCAGCAAAATAGTCCGCCGCCCCAGCCTTCAGCCGAGTTTTCACAGATCGTATTGTTGCGGATTGCGCCGTCGCACCAGGCCAGTCCGCCACCCTCGCTATGATAGTCGAGTGCTGAATTCCCCGTGATCTCGTTGTCCTGGATCTCGCCGTCGCAGTACAGCAATCCACCGCCACGGTCGGCCCGGTTTCCGGTGATGACGTTGTTCTGAATGGTCCCGTTGCAGTCGCATAGGCCGCCACCTCCCCACGGGCCTCCGAGCATGCACGAGTTTTCAGAGATCGTGTTGTTCCGAATGATGCCGTCGCAGCGAAAAAGCCCGCCGCCGTGCCGCTCCGCCCAGTTCTCCGTGATCACGTTGTTCTCGACAGTCGCGAGGGTCCGGCCATCTCCGTTCCCCCCTATAATTCCCGCGCCACTGTGGCCCCGGCCATTCCGAATCGTGAAGCCCGACAGGACACATGCTTCGGTCTCGGTTCCGTCGAAGGTCACAACTGACCCGGCTTTATTACCGTCGATGATGGTGTTGGCAACGACACCGGGACCGAGTGGGTCAAGGCTTTGAAGGACAATGTTCTTCCCCTTGAATTGGACGTTCTCAAAATAAGTCCCCTGCTTGACAGTAACCGTGTCGCCGTCCGATGCGGCGTCTATCCCCTCCTGAATCTTTTGGAACGCGGTCGCCCAGGAACTCCCGTCCCCCGACGCCGAAACCGAGCCGTCCACGTACCACGTCGCCGCCTGCCTTACAGAACACAGCGGCAACGCGATCAAAGCATGAGCCAATAAGGCAAGCATCCATTTAGCCATCGTTCTGCCCTGCTCCCGCTGGCATGTCCCTAACTTGTTATACCGAGCCTTGACCTTGACTTCCTTTTCAACGATCTCCCTGAGAACGTCCGCCACGCCGCCGAGCTCCGTGGCGCTCACTGCTATACGGCAATCTCCCTTTCCGCCCAGGCGACGACACTGTCGCAGTGCCGAAGGGCCTCGCCATATTCTTGAAGGGTCACGGGTTCGGCAAGCCCCGGATAGCGAGCCTCCGATGCGAAGCTGGTCAGCACAACGGCTTCCTCAACGTCCGGCGGAATCCGAACACCACGTCGCTTCAGCCCGAGGACCAACTCTTCGAGGTCGTGGGTATACTGGAAGGCCCATCCGTAATGTCGGTATACGGCCTTCAGCGCTTTCTCCGCCGCCTGCTGGGCGTGAAAGCATAAATCCTCGTAAAAAGCGCCTTCCGGCAGAGGTGCGTGCGCTATCGCCAGGTCGCCCTTTGCCCGGGCCAGCCAACCTTGGGGCGAGCCGGGTATCGGTCTATCCTCCGGCATTATAAAGCTCCTTGCCGTGCCGGAGCGCGGGGCAGAGAACCAGTGACGGATTGTCGCGGTGTTCGCGCACATCGGTCTCTGTCACCACGACGACGTCCTTTGCGACTCCCAATCCCGACAGACTCCGACAGATGGCCTGGGCGGTCTTCCGGCGATGAACGCCGTCCGGCATCACGACTAAAACATCGAGGTCGCTGCTCGGTCCCATCTCTCCGCGCGCGGCCGAGCCGAAAAGGACGATGCGGCGAGGCTGCACGGATTCAGCGATGCGGCGTACCAACTCTTTCAAAACCCGCTCGTCGGGTCCGCCCCGGTCACTGGGGGTGTCCTTTGTCATCATCCTGGCCTTCTGTTTCTTAAGCCTCCGGCTTCCCTCATATTTCCTTCAAATCCAATATTGACCGTCTCATGATGCCACCTGGATGACCGTTTTGGCAAGCGTTTGCGCGCGGCGCCTCGAGGGCCTTCATCCCCCTTTAACTGAACAGTTTTCTGTCCGCCGCACGGGCCAGTCGCCAGGCACCCAACGCCAGACACCGCTTTTGCATTCCCTGTGCCCGGAGCGTGCCACGCTATCTCGCCGGGCATTTCTTGGGGATGGGTTTTCGCTTCAGGCGGATGTATTTTGGCAGACCGTTTTCGATCGGCACTTCGACCTCTCCCTGGATGAGGGGGGTGGCGTAGCGGATGAATTCTTCGGTGACGAAGTTGCCGGCGTCGTTGATCCACTCCCGCGGAACGGGTTTCTCCGCGTTGGCCACGTCGGCGAGGCCCACAAGACCCGTGGTGCAGCGATAAGGCTCGTCGCTCTCTCTGACTAAGCTGACCATCTTGCCCATGACGTCTTCCTCGACCGCGTGCTTGACCGCCATCTGTCCGCAGAGATACGCCTCGGCCCTGTCGGTCTTCGAGGCGAAGTGCATGGGCTTTGGCTTCCCGTCCCCTCTCATGTCCTCGCTTGTCTGACCTGTCGGGGGTGTTAAGGTTGCCAGCATCAAACCGCCCATTAAGTCTCGCGTTCCTGCTCGCTCCGCTCCAACTCAGAGAGGATTCGGGTGATGGCCGTCCGCAGAGTAGGCAGGTCCTCGCGCACAGTGTCAAACGCCCTCCTGAGGTTGACGCCGAAGTACTCGTGGCTGACCTTGTCGCGCATGCCGGCCATCTCCCGCCAGGGCACTTCAGGATATTTTCGCCGCAGGTGTCCAGGAACATGCTTGGCGGCTTCGCCAATGATTTCCAATGCGCGGATGACTGCATACACTGTCTTGTCGTCGCCTTCAAACTGGCGGAACTCCATCCCTGCCACGAAGCGCTCTGCCTTTTCGGCAGCGTCAATAATATCCCTCAGGTAATCTACGTGCTCCCGCTTGCGCGTCATATCGGCCTCACCTCCTCAAGGATGCGGCGTCCTATGGCAGGCTTAAGCGTGCACTTCTCAACCAGGTCCACCTTTACGCCTATCTGATCGCTAAGATAGTTCTCCAACCCTACGAACCCGAAGAGGGTGAGCGGCCGCTCATCAAACTCGACCAGTACATCGAGATCGCTGCGCCTCCCGTGCTCTCCCCGGAGGTATGAGCCAAAGATTCCCAGGGAGCGCACGCCGTACCGCTCGCGCAACTGCGGCAGTTCTTCACGCAGAATGCGGATAATCTCGTCAACGCTTTTTTTGCTCGCGCGATTTTTCAACTGTCCGGTTCCAGTCGTCTGAAGGTCTTTTTCGTTTGACAATCTCCGCCCCGTGTAAGCCCTCCCCGGTTTTGACATCTCATTGTTGAGAACGTCCGAAAGCCTTTTCTGGTTCTGGACTCTCTCTCTGTCTTACAGGGCTGCTTCTTGCCGCCAAAACAGCCGGCACCTTTGTTCTCAAGTATAACGCGCTGCTAGGCCTGCTCAAAGAGCGGAGTTCAGAAACTCCCCGGCCCTCAGCAACTCTCGCCCGAACCAAGGCCGACAACCCAACGGCACCGTCACCGCAGCGGGGATTTCTTCGGGATAGGTTTTCGTTTGAGACGGATGTATCTGGGCAGGCCGTTTTCTATGGGGACTTCCACTTCGCCCTGGATGAGAGGGGTCGCGTAGCGGATGAACTTTTCGGTGACGAAGTTACCGCTTTCGTTGATCCACTCGCGCGGGACGGGCTTCTCAGCATTGGCGACTTGGGCGAGGCCCACAAGACCTGTGGTGCAACGATAAGGCTCGTCGCTCTCTCTGACTAAGCTGACCATCTTGCCGGTGACGTCCTCCTCGACGGCGTGTTTGACCGCCATCTGCCCGCACAGATACGCCTCGTCCCTGTCAGTCTTCGAGGCGAAGTGCATCGCCTCCCGCTGGCACGTTCCTAACTTATTCCAGCGAGCCTTCACCTTCACCTCTTTCTCGATGATCTGCTTCAGGATGTCCGCGACGCCCCCAAGCTGCACGTGCCCGAAAGAATCCCGGGCGAACTCTCCGGTGGCGGCGGTGATGTACTCGCTGCTCGCGTCTTTCAGCCCTTCCCCCGCGACGATGAAAATCCGTCCGAATTTCGACAGAACCTCCTTGCAGTCCTTGACAAACTGCTCTATTGAAAACGCAGCCTCCGGCATGTAGATCAGGTGAGGAGCATCTCCCTCCTCCCTCCTTGCTAAAGCCGTCGCCGCCGCGATCCAGCCGGCGTTTCTGCCCATCGCTTCAAAGATCGTGCAGGTATCCGTCGTATAGATGGCATCCGTGTCACGACCGGCTTCCATGACGGCGGTGGCGTTGTACTTCGCAATGCTGCCGTAACCGGGGCAATGATCCGTGAAAGCGAGATCGTTATCCACCGTCTTTGGAATCCCCATCACCCGCATCTCGTAATCCATCTCCTTCGACAGGCGGGTGATTTTGTCAGCGGTGTCCATCGAGTCGTTACCGCCGATGTAGAAGAAGTACCGGATGTTGTGCGCCTTGAACACCTCCATGATCCGGGCGTAGTCCTCTCTCGAGTCCTCCAGGCTCTTCAGCTTGTAGCGGCACGAGCCTAAAGCCGCGGCCGGCGTATATTTCAGACCCTCGATGTCGTCCGGTGACTCCTCCCTGAAATCGAAAATCTCCTCATTCAATATCCCAAGCACGCCGTTGATGGCACCGTACACGCCCTCGATCTCGCCGTGCTTCATTGCCTCCTGCACCACACCACAAGCCGACGCGTTAATCACCGCCGTCGGCCCACCCGACTGAGCGACAATACAACTTCCCTTCAAACCCATATTCCTCTCTCCACAATGAAAAGTTCTCCGCCTGACTACCGGACCACCTGAATGCAACGAAGGAACAATAACATAAGTTATGAGAGTTGTCAGCGGGACGCAACGCAGGCCCCATTTCAGGGGTGGGACCCTCGGGCGACCTTAATGAGAAGGTCCGAGAGTCTGGAGTGCTGAAGCCATGCTTCAGCCTTCGAAAGCGGGAGCTGAGCTCCCGCACTCCAAGCTTCCCCATATCCGTCAGAGCGCAGGGGGAACCGACGGGCAACGACGCACAGTAGGAGGGGGCTCGCACACTACACAAATAGAGCCGAGGGCAGAACGCAACGGCGATGTGTTCGACTTGTCAGGACATGCCTTCAATGCTGCGCAACCGCTTGGCTGCGCCAAATCAGCGTTGGCCCGCTGATTTTGCTGCCTGGAAGCCTCGAAATTGTTGCCGGGACCCGCATCTCAGCCCTTGAGCCAGGCGTGGTGGGGGTCGTCGCGGGGCTTGAGGATTCGTTTTTCGCCGGCGAGCATCCAGAGGTAGTAGAGCTTGTAACCCGCGAGGGCTGCGACCGGGTGATACCCATTCGGAATGAGAACGAGGTCGTTGTTCTCAACGGAATAGGTCTCGTCAATTCTCCGGTCGTCCGTGTAAACCCGGATCACGCCGAAGCCCTGCGGCGGGTCAACTCGGAAGAAGTACGCCTCCTCTAAGTTCGACTCCTCCGGGAGATTGTCCTCATCGTGCCTGTGGGGAGGAGCGGAAGACCAGTTCCCCGGCGGGTTGATCGTTTCACCGACCAGCAGACGACAGGCGTCCACCGAGTCGTCCACGATGTCGAACACGCTCCTCTGCCAGTTGTCTTTCCCGACGAGTCGTTCCTTCACCTGATCGGGCGTGATCAAACACGGCGCTTTCTCCCTTTCCGCTTCCGCCATGCAAACCGCAACTTCCAGATCGCTCAGCGCCTCAATTCGGAAGCTCTCACCCACCGGCGCGTAAACGGAATACCCCCTCTCCTCGAAAACGTTCTCTCTGCCGCCGATCTCACGATACGAAGCCGAGCCAACCTCGAAATTACACCTGCCCTTGAGGATGACGAACACAGCCTCCTGCTCGCCAAGACCGCCCTCATCCTCCCCCCCGGCAGGGAGAGAGATAAGATCGAAACTCAGATACTCCAGACGCGGGTCATCCTCGGGGAGAATCTCGTTACATCCCCGCTGAATTTCTTTTCTGATGAGAAGATCCATAATGATGAATGCTTCCTTCCTGTTCGTGATAAGCAATGGCCAAAACCCGCCCCTATGGCTCTCCGCCATCGGGCGCTCGGTGTTATGGATTCAAAAACAAACCGGGATATTTGTCAACACGATTGTGTATGCAGACGCGAGATAAGCCTCAACTCGCTTGTCGGTTGAGTGAAAGAACTTTACATGGGCTTAGAAGGAAGTATAATGAAAAGAGGTTGGCAAGGAGCAGACGCCCTCAGTGCATCATCAAGAGGGGGAAATCGGATGCGAATTCTATTCATAAACGGACCGAATTTGAACCTTCTCGGAGAAAGAGAACCTGAGATCTACGGGCACAGGTCACTGGATCAGATTAACGACAGAATTCGTGACAGAGCAAGAGAGACCGGCGTGGAGGTCGTCTTCTTCCAATCGAATCACGAGGGAGAGATCGTCGAGAGAATTCAAAAGGCAAAAGGCCAATTTGACGCGTTGGTCATCAATCCGGCGGCATACACGCATACAAGCGTAGCAATCCGTGACGCATTGCTGGCCACAGGAATTCCGACCATCGAAGTTCACCTCTCCAATCCCGCGAAGAGGGAAGAGTTCCGTCAGGAGTCCTTGATTTCGGACGTGGTCATCGGCACCATCTCCGGTTTTGGAGAGGGGAGCTATCTTCTTGCCCTCCAGGCGGCGGTCGAGTTCCTCTCGAAAAAGGAATGAGGAGCCTGGACTCACGTGCCTGCAAGAGAGACGAGCTGGAAAGGATCAAAAGACATGGTGTTCAACAAAAGGATCAGGCGGTTGCGCCGTGCCATCAGCGAAGAAAAAGTTGATGCCGTCCTGGTCACCGACCTCACCAACATCAAATACCTGACCGGGTTCGCGGGCTCTTTCGGCCTGTTCCTTGTAACCCCGAAGGAAACCGCCTTTTTCACGGACTTCAGGTACATTGAGACTGTCCAAAAGAATGTCGCCGCAGACGAAATCATCAAGACATCCCGCGATCACCTGGAGGACGTCAAAAGGGAAGCACGCAAGCGGAAAATTCGCAAGCTTGGCTTCGAGTCAAAAACGCTAACCCACGCCGACTACCTGCGGCTGGCAGGCAAAGTAGGAGAGAGAAAGCTCGTCCCGCTGAAGGACACAGTGGAAAAGCTCCGAATGATCAAGGACGATGACGAGATTGCGCAGATCAGGAAGGCGGTTCGCTTGACAGAGAAAGCGCTGAGACATATCCGCAAGTTCTTCGAGCCCGGCATCACCGAGAAGCATCTGGCGACAGAACTGGAGATCTTTTTCAAGCTCAATAGCGATGGCGAGCCAGGGTTTCGGCCAATCATCGCCTTCGGAAGAGGGAGTTCGATGCCCCATTATGCCAGCTCAAACCGTAAGCTCAAGGCAAAGGACATGGTCCTTGTTGATCTCGGAACTCCGGCAGGGGGGTATCATGCTGACTTGACACGGACCTGGCTCTCCCGTAGCATGAATGCAAAGGAAAAGGAAATCTACACCATCGTTCTCGATGCCCAACAGGCGGCGATTGACCGGGTGAAACCGGGCGTGGCGTTCACGTCCATTGACAGCGCCGCCAGGCAATTCATCTCGAAAAGAGGTTACGCCGAGTACTTCGGGCACGGGCTGGGTCATGGCATCGGCCTGGACGTCCATGAATTGCCCCGCCTCTCTCCTAAAGGCAAGGGGCGGTGCCGAAAGGGAATGGTGTTCACCATCGAGCCGGGGATTTACATCCCAGGTTGGGGTGGAGTAAGGATCGAGGACGATGTTCTGGTGACGGAAAGCGGTTGTGAGGTGCTGTCCAGTTTTCCGAAAGTGCCGCGTCCCTTCACGTGAGTGAGATGGCTGGGAAGTCAAGCGATGAGGGGCGGGAATTGCTCGTCTTAATACCAGCGAGGAGACGATCTAATGGAAATGGATCTGGAGGAGATTCAGAAGATCATCAAGCTCATGGAAGAGAATGATCTCGTCGAATTTGAGATCGAGAAAGAGGGATTCCGAATCGCATTGAAGAAGGGCCAGCCGACGGTCGTCGCCCCGGCGGTAGCAGTCCCGACAACGCAGCTCCAGAACGCGCTCTCGACCCAGGCGGCAGCGGGGCAGCCAGCGACCGCCGAGGACACCGATGTCATTGTGTCGCCCATGGTAGGAACGTTCTATGCTGCCCCTTCGCCTGATTCACCACCTTATATGACCGTTGGCCAGAAAGTGGAGCCGAACGATATTGTATGCATTATTGAGGCCATGAAAGTGATGAACGAGATTCCCGCAGAGATAAGCGGGACGATAACCGAGATATTGGTCAGCAATGCGGAACCGGTTGAGTACGGGCAGCCGCTTTTCCGAACAAAGAAGGACTGAACAGTGTTTGAAACGGTGCTCATCGCCAATAGAGGAGAAATCGCCGTCCGCATCATCAGGGCGTGCCACGAGTTGGGCATTAAGACCGTTGCCGTCTACTCCAAGGGGGACCGCGATTGCCTCCACGTGCGCATGGCTGATGATGCGATCTGCATCGGCAATAGCCCAAGCTCGGAGAGCTACCTACACATCCCGGCAATCATCACTGCCGCAGAAATAGCGAACGTGGAAGCCATTCATCCGGGGTACGGCTTCCTGGCGGAAGACGCTCACTTCGCCGAGATATGCGAAAGCTGCCACATCAAGTTCATCGGGCCCTCTTCCGAATCCATCTTGAGAATGGGCGACAAGTCGCAGGCGAGACAGATGGCCCGGAAAATCGGCGTGCCCGTGGTCCCCGGAAGTGACGGCGTTGTGAAAGACAAAAATGAATCGCTAAATATCGTTCAAGAAATCGGCTATCCTGTGATCGTGAAAGCCTCCGCCGGGGGCGGGGGACGAGGGATGAGAATCGCCCACAACGATCTGGCCATGGTCAGTGCTTTCATGACCGCGCAGTCGGAAGCGGAAGCCGCCTTCGGCTCGCCGGAGGTGTACATCGAGAAGTATCTCGAGCATCCCAGACACGTCGAAGTCCAGATCCTTGCTGACAGTAAAGGGAACATCATCCACCTGGGAGAACGGGATTGCACGATTCAGCGGCGGCACCAGAAGTTGGTTGAGGAGTCTCCGTCGCCAGCAATTTCCGATGATGTCAGGAAGAAAATGTGCCGCATGGCAGTTAAGCTTGCGCAGGAGGCCAAGTACGTTAACGCAGGGACCGTGGAGTTCCTGGTGGATCGTGACGGGAAGTTCTACTTCATCGAAATGAACACCCGCATTCAGGTGGAGCACACCGTCACCGAGATGGTCACCGGGATTGACATTATCAAGGAGCAGTTGAAGATCGCTTTCGGCGAGGAAATGAGTGTGGACCAGAGAAGCGTACGGCGCAAGGGCGCGGCCATTGAGTGTCGGATCAATGCCGAGGACCCGGACAGGGAGTTCATGCCCCAGGCCGGACGCGTCAGCTTGTTCGTGCCTCCTGGTGGACCGAACGTCAGGGTTGACAGTCACCTTTATTCCGGATACCTGGTCCCCAGCTTTTACGACTCCCTTCTGGCGAAAGTGATCGCTTACGGCAAGACTCGTGAGGAGGCGATCAACACCATGCGACGCGCACTCGACGAAATGGTCATCGAAGGAGTCCCAACAACGATTCCGTTTCACCGCCGGATCGTTGACGACAGCAGGTTCCTGCGGGGTGATTACCGAATGAACCTGATTGAGGAACTTCTGGAATAAAGAGAACCTATCTTCGCGGATGAAAACAGTGGAGTAGAAAAATGGCGCCAGAACAAGAAGACAAATATGAAATACCGGAAATCCAGGAAGCCGATCACGACGACTCTACCAAAATCAGCGAGGATGTTATTGCGACCATTGTGGCAACGGTTCTCTCGCAAATCGAGGGAGTGGCGTCCGTTCCCGGCGGAATTGTGAGCGGAATCCTGGGGAGGAAGGGTGCCGGCAAGGGAATCAAAGTCGAAGCCTCCGACCAGGAAGTCGTGATTGACGTAGCCGTTACTCTTAACTACGGCATCAAGATTCCCGAGGTGGCTGCGGAAATCCAAACCAAGATCAGGGAGGCCGTGGAGGACATGACCGGCAAGTACGTGCGGGCTGTCAATGTGTCCTTTCAGGGAATGCGTCTTCCTGAAGCCGTTCAGGCCCCCGAGGAGGAACCTGCACCCGTGGAAGAGCACGAAACGCCTTCTGAAACGAAGGAGAACAAGGAGACAGACGAATGAGCTACTTCAACAACATCTTCAAGATAATCTCACTGTGTTGCGTCATCTTGTTCACCATAGTTTTCATTGTGGGAGGCGCATTCTTCGTCATTTCCTCGAAAGCCACCTTCGATGTCGCCAGCCTTGACCGCTTCATCCTCAGTTTCTGGGGAAGATTTGTGGGCATCATAGCTATGATAATCGGTCTGGCGTTCATTGCCACACAGTACCTGGCCACCAAGAAGGAGGACTGCATCGCCTTCGACAGTGCGGAAGGCGAGGTCGTCATCGCGGTCAGCGCTATCGAGGATTTCGTGAAGCGCGTCACCGATAAGTTCTGGGAGGTGAAAGATGCCGCGCCAACCATCGAACCGCGGGACGACGGCGTAGGCGTGGAAATAAAGGTGGTGCTCTGGGACGATAAGAACATCCAGTCCACCACCTCGAAGATCCAAAAGACCATCAGGAACCAGATTCAGGACTTCTTCGGGCTGGCGAACGTCCATCAGGTGAAAGTATTCGTCATGAAGACCGTGAGTCGGGAAACCGCGCCGGAAAAAGAGGCGCGAGAAAAAGAAAGCCCGGAGCCTGAGGAAGAGGAAGGCGCCTAATAAATCCCTGGAGGATCGAAGCTGAGTTTCAGAGAAAGGTCGTAAGGTATTGCGAAGTCAGAAAAGGGTCAAGAACCTTGGCGCTGAGAAAACACGCAGTCCAGGTTCCTGGCCTTTTGGTACCTTGACCAAAGAGAGGAAGGAATAACCGTGGCGAAATCGAAGAGGTTTGGCGTTTTAACCGGAGGTGGGGATTGCCCCGGCCTGAACGCTGTTCTGGTGGGGGTCGTTCGTAAAGCCATCTCTCTGAAACACAAGATCGTCGGAATCAGGAGAGGATGGGCAGGGATGCTCGAGAAGGACGTGATGCCCCTGGACCGAGACGCCGTCTCCGGGATTCTGTACAGGGGCGGAACCATCCTCAAGACATCAAGAACGAATCCGTGCAAGACGATAGAGGATATACGGAAAGTCAAGAAAAACTACAGAGAACTCCGGCTCGACGGGTTGATCTGCGTTGGCGGAGACGACACCCTCGGCGCTGCCTACAAGCTGCTCCAGGAAGGACTCAACACCATCGGCGTGCCCAAGACCATTGACAACGACCTCTCCGGTACGGACAGGACATTCGGCTTCGATACCGCCGTCAACATCGCCACCGAAGCGATTGACAGACTGCACACCACCGCCGAGTCTCACAACAGAGTCCTCGTGGTCGAGATCATGGGGCGGCAGGCTGGGTGGATCGCTTTGCATGCGGGCCTCGCGGGCGGAGCCGACGTAATCATGATCCCGGAAGTGGAAATGACCATGAAGGAGGTCTGCGACATCATCAAGGAAAGGCACAAGCGCGGTCGCGACTTCAGCATTGTCGCCGTTGCGGAAGGAGCAACGATCGGAGGTAAATTCGTCAGCAAAGACGTGGCGACCGATTCATTCGGCCATGTCCGGCTGGGTGGGTTGGGAAAAATCGTGGCAGATGAGATCGAAAACAGAACCGGATTCGAGACCAGAACCGTGGTGCTCGGCCATCTTCAGAGAGGAGGCACCCCTACCGCCTACGACAGGTTCCTCGGCTTGTGGTTTGGCGCGCGAGCCGTCGAACTGGCCGATCAGGGCCAGTTCGGAAAAATGGTAAGCCTCCGCGGAACAAAGTTCGTCGCCGTAGACCTCAAAAAGGCCGTGGGCAAGCTGAGCACCGTCAACCCCAAAGAATACGAAGCTTCCCGCATCTTCTTCGGGTGACTTTCTCTGATCGAGTTCCTATTTGCTTCTTCGCATCCTCGCCCGGCTTAGCGGGACTGACTAACGCACGAACGTTTTTTTTAGGGTAGAGGCTGACAGAGCCCGGACGCCCCGGGAGGTCGCCATTAGGAATTCGGACGTACGCCCAAGTAGGCAACATCATGCGCGGTTGTGATGCCTCAAAGAAGATTGTTCGCCGATCTGAGCTCAAGGACATCGTCCGCCAGATCAAATCGCGGGGGAAAAAGATCGCCTTTGTCAACGGGTGTTTTGACCTGATTCAAGTGCACCACGTCCGCTGCCTTCAAGAAGCCAAGACGCATGGGGACGTGTTGATCGTGGCCATCAACACAGATGCTTCCGTAAAAAGAATCAAAGGACCGCCCCGACCAATCGTGCCCCAGAAGCATCGAGCTGAAATGCTGGCGGCACTTGAGTGCGTGGATTACGTAACCTTTTTCGGAGAGGATACTCCTCATAACATCCTTCGAGAGATTCTGCCTGATGTCCTGGCCAAAGGAGGCGACTACCGCGACGACGAGATTGTGGGTAAGGAGATCGTGGAAGGGAATGGCGGCAAAGCTGTCCGCCTGAAAAGATGGCCGCAGAGATCAACCACGCAGCTCATCCAGCGGATTCTACAAGAACATACCGACAACGCCCGTGGGGAATAAAGCTGTTGTCATGACAACGCGCTAAAGGCCGACGACAGTCGAGACGTACCACATTATTAGCTCGTTCCCCCAGAAGTAGCTAATCAGCGAAGCCGGGACAATATAGACGCCGAATGGAATTTCGGCTCGCCACTCGCTCTTCCCCACCACTACCAGGAGGACATGTCCAATCAGCCCCACCAGTGAGGACAGAAGAATTGTCAGCAAAACGAGCTTCCACCCCAGAAAGGCTCCGATCACCGCCAGGAGCTTGACGTCACCCATCCCCAGCGCTTCCTTTCTTACATGCACGAGAGGCTGACCGGATTCCACGTGCTCCCCATCCCGCACCAGTATTTTCGTTACTTTTCCGTAGAAATCAGCGGCGACTTCTTTCTCTGAGTTGTTCGTCTTGACGACGCCCACGATGTCAGTCACGTCCACCATATGACCCACCTGAATCCGGGAAGAGGAATCGGGCGAAGACGAAACAAAGAAGTTTCCGGCCGTCGGTGAGATGACGACGTGCGGCTTGATCACCCTTTTTACCACCTCGCCCACAAGCAGCAGCCCCCCCCCAGCCACTACCGCAGCCAAAAACGAATAGAACAGCGTTTCCCAACGCGGAAAAGCAGGGAAAAGCGTCGGCTCCTCAAGCATCATCTTCTCAAGCATGGCCTGTGGAAACAGAAATGCCGCCAAGAGCCCCAGCGGGATTCCCGGATACGTTATCTCATTGGGAATGATATGATGGTCCAGGTCGGTGAAAGCCGAGACAATCATGCCACCCACGAAGAAGAGATGAAACAGCGTCAGACCGACTCCTCTCAGAGCCGACTCACGGGTCGTGATCTTCACGTACTCCGACACCACCAAGGCGAAGAGCACAGCCGTCAGCAACTCCACCACGAAGTACCGGAATGAATATGGCTCCTTGCAGGCGCGGCAGCGTCCACCGAGAATGATGTAGCTGATGAGAGGAACGTTGTCGTACCACCGGATAGGCTCGCCACATTTCATACAGTGCGACGGGGGCATCACGATGGATGCCCCCACCGGAAGCCGATAGATCAGCACATTGAAGAAACTGCCGCACACAGCGCCGAAGACAAACCCGATGACGATTAGCAGAGCTTCCAGAGTCACTCCATCCTATCCTTTCTCCCAGGAAAAGCGCACATCAGCTCAACCCTTGTGAAAGACCGCACTCTCCAATGCCTTTCTCATCTCTGCGACTGGCGCCGAAACTCCGGTCCAGGTCTCAAACGCGATGCATCCCTGGTACAACAGCATGCCCAGTCCGCTTTGCGTGCGGCAGCCGCGCTCTCTCGCCGTTCGAAGCAGAGGCGTCTCCGGCGGATCATAAACGAGATCGTAGACGAGACTGGAGGCGTTCAGCCAATCCCCATCAATGCTCATTGGGTCGTCCGGCTTCATTCCCAGCGGAGTAGCATCCACGAACAGCTCGCACTGTTGCACCCCACTACGGATTGCCGAGGAATCGAACGGCACGAAGCTCGCGACTCCTGCGCGAATCCTCGAGTCAATCAGCGAAACAACGGATTGGGAACGGCTCTCCTCACAATCACAGATGCCAATCTCGCTCGCTCCATCGAGCGCTGCCTGGACAGCCACAGCCCTCCCAGCTCCGCCCGACCCCATTAAAAAGACCCTCCTGCCGTCGAGCTCAACACCGCTTTCTTCCTTGATTGACCGGACGAAGCCTCTGCCATCGGTGTTGTACCCTTTGAGTCTTCCTCCCCGAATATCAACCGTATTGACTGCTCCTATAATTTCCGCCTCCGGGGAGAGCTCATCCAGATATTCGATGACCGCCTGTTTGTGAGGGATGGTGAGATTGATCCCCCGAAAACCGAGGACCACGATACCGTCGATCGCCCTGCCTACGTCATTCGGGTGAACCTCAAACGGAAGGTAAACCCAATCCAGCCCCGCCGCTTCAAACCCGGCGTTTTGGAACGCGGGCGACGCCGTATGCCGTACGGGGTATCCGAACAGCCCGACGAGTTCAGTTTTTCCGGTAATGTTCACCACCAATCTCCCGTGGCGAGTACATCCTCCAAATCACAAAACAACCGCCATCCGGCCAACGACATCGCCTCATCGAAGCGTCGCCCGCCCGGATGCTCACTTTCTCCTCCGCAGGGATGCGCTGCGCGAAATATAGGACTGCCCCGAGGAACCTGCCAACCTCATTCGGGCAATCGCACAGGATAGATTACTCCTGACACCAGACCCTGATGACCCAAGTGAGAAAGGCATGATTCCGCCGGGACATCCAGCAACTTCTCCAAGAGGTCAGCCGTGCCGGAGTGGCCCAAGCTTCACTCTTCCTTTGACTTTGCTTTCTTCTCGGCTTCTTCTCTCTCGGCTTTCGTCGGAACAATCTTGAAATAGCGGCTACCACATTCAGGGCATTCCTGAGTGACCTCCTCCTCCGATTCCGGGCGGGTCGGGTCTTCGCGGACGACATGAGCAAAAATGGCATCGCAATTCAGGCACCTCATCGCCCGATACGCCGTCTTTTTCCCGCAATACTTGCACAGGAAAGGCGGTGGCTTCCCCGCGATGATTCTTCCCTCGAACTGCTTCAGGCAGTTCGGATTGGCGCACATCAAGACGGCCCTATAGCCCATCCCCTCTTCTTCCGGCTTGCTCCGCTTCACGGCGTAATAAGAAGCCACGGCTATCACAGCCACAAGAAAAACGAGTATCACCACGGTCTTTACGGTAGAATTCATCGTAAGCCCTTTCTCGATTCCGCTGCGTCCGCGATCAGTTCGATCATCAATGCCAAGAAAGAATCCAAATCTGCATCCTCGGCCTGGAAAACCCAATCATCGAGAAACCGTACCATCGTACCCTCCGCAGGTCAAGGGTCCTGCTCGAAATCGCAGCTTGCATAGTTTGGTTCAACCTCCTTCTTCCCGACAAGCCCTGCGCACCGCACTTCCATCATATGAGCACTCCGTGTTCTCGCAGGACACTCCTCATTGCACGAAATTGGCGCCGGTCTCCTTTCGTTCCTACTTGACAAGGTATCGGCAGCGGTGCTCACATAATTGCGTTAGAGGGGCAGCAGGACAGATAAGATGACAGGCGGTTGAAACAAGTAGTGCGCAAGCGAAGAGGAAAAAGTAATGACCGTACATTCCGACCGTTACGCGTAGAATGGCCCACTGTTCGGAGAGCTTTTTTGTCTTCGCGCACGACCAGCGACACATGAGGATGAATTAGAAAAAGGAGCGCCCTCTGATGCCTAAAAAAGCCTGTGGGATGACAAATTGAAAGTCCGCCCTTCGCAGATCAAGGAATTACTTCAACAACTGAAATACATGAGTTATCGCAATTTGGCGGGATGAATATGTTCAGCGTTCAGGTATTCCTGTCAGCGCACGGTTGCCAGAGAAAAATGAAGGTGCTACTATTCGGCGAAGAATACATGCAGGTTCTTGTCAACTCGTCGCCAGAACGTCCGAAAGCAAGCGGGAGGAGATTCACCATGAGCGAAAAGAAAAACGAAAGGCTTTCTCGGCGTCAGTTTGTGAAAGGTGCGGCTGCTACAGCAGGCCTTCTGGTCTTTAAATCGCAATCGGTTTTGGGCACGCCGGCAAACTCAGCTCCCCAGATCGGCGTGATCGGATGCGGGGGGCGGGGAAGGTTCGTCGGCAGGTTTTTCCCGGAGCACACCAACGCCAAAATCGCCGCCGCCAGCGACCCCTTCGCGGACAGACTTCAGTATGCCAACCGAATTTTCAAGCTGGATAAGTCGAGGCTCTTTGACGGCCTGGATGGACACAAGGAACTGTTGGAGCTGGACATTGACGCTGTGGTCGTTACCAGCCCGCCGTACTTCCACCCGGAACAGGTCGCCGCAGCCGTTGCCCGCAACAAGCACGTCTACCTCGCAAAACCCGTCGCCGTTGACGTCCCGGGCTGCAAGAGCATCCTCGCAAGCAGCAAGAAGGCAGAGGGCAAGCTCAGCTTCCTCGTGGACTTTCAGACGCGATCGGAGCCGCATTTCATCGAAGCGGCGAAGCGTGTCCACAGCGGCCAAATAGGCGTTCCCGTTTGCGGGCAGATTTTCTATCAGACTGGCAGGCTCGGCCGCCAGGACCGTCCCGGCATGTCGCGAGACGAAGCCAGGTTACGCAACTGGGTCTTCGACAAAATCCTCTCCGGCGACATCATCGTCGAGCAGAACATCCATGTCCTCGATGTCTCCAACTGGTATCTCAACTCTCATCCCATCAAGGCCGTCGGCACCGGCGGACGCAAAGGGCGAACCGACGTCGGCGATTGCTGGGATCATTTCGTGGTCATCTTCTGGTATCCCAACGACGTGAAGATTGACTTCAGCTCCAGCCAGTTCCTGGAAGGTTTCCACGATATGTGCATGCGTGTCTATGGGACCAAAGGCACGGTGGATTCTCACTATGGCGGCCCGGTCAAGATCACCGGACGCTCCCCCTGGGAAGGCGGCGACAGCGGAAATATCTACGCGGAAGGCACCATCACCAACGTCAAGAACTTCGTCAAGAGCATCGAGACCGGGAAGTACCTCAACAACGCCGAGGAGTCCGTGAGAAGCAACCTGACCAGCATCCTCGGCCGCATGGCCGCTTATTCCGAGGAAGTGATCACCTGGGAGGAGATGCTCCAGAGAAACGAGAGGCTGGAAACGGAGCTTCGTCTGTGAGCAATCGATCTCTGCGATCTCTGCGTTCTCCGCGGTGATTCCTCCGGGCGGTCGAGAACACAGAGGACCAATAGGAGGACGATCGTGCCATCTATCTTCTATCCGTTCGACCCGAAGAAGCCCAAGGAGATCGTCCGCCGCTACGAGGGCAATCCGATCCTGACCGGCGCGGATTTTCCGGGCGACATAACCTGGGTCTTCAACAGCGGCGTCGTCAAGGATGAGGGGCGATACATCATGGTCTGCCGTGTAGAGGACTCTGCGTTGTACGACTACATGTGGGTCGCCGACAGCGAAGATGGCCTGCACTTCACCCCACGGCCGATGCCCGTGAAAGTTCCCCTCGATGACCCGGCGTTCAAAGAATACTCGTGCCGAACGTACTATGACCCTCGGGTCAGCAAGCTCGATGGGGCTTTCTACATCGTCCATGCCGCGCATAGCAAACATGCCTGTCGCTTAGGGCTTTTCCGCACCGTGGATTTCGAGGAATTCGAGTGGATGGGTTGCATTTCCGAGCCGGATAATCGGAATGGTGTGCTCTTTCCCGAAAAGATCAAAGGCGAGTATGTCCGGCTTGACCGACCCAACATCGGCAGCGGCGGCGATGGCGACATCTGGATTTCCTACTCGCCTGACCTGATCCATTGGGGAAAGAGCAAGTGCGTCATTCAGAGAGAGGATTTCCGCTGGGCGTGGAAGAAGATCGGCCCGGGAGCCGTCCCCATCCGCACGGATGAAGGCTGGCTGACCATCTTCCACGGCGTGCGAACCCAGTGCGCCCAACATTATGTCTACCAGCTCGGCGTCTTTCTCCTCGATCTCGACGACCCGTCGAAGGTCGTGGCAAAGGCAGAACGTGCCATCCTCGTTCCGCAGATGGACTACGAGCTGAGCGGCCAGACGCCAAGCGTGGTCTTCACAAACGCCGCCATTCTCGAAGACGATGGCACCGTGAAAATTTACTACGGCGCCGCCGACTCTGTCCAATGCGTCGGCCTGTCAACTCTCGATGAACTTCTCGCCGCCTGTCACAACAAGTAAGGGAGGGGTTGTGAAGAGCTGCCTGAAGCTTGCGGAAAAAGGCGTTCACAAAAGGGCTTTACCCCCTCGTAGCCGTTTGTTAACATTCTGCAGTCCGCGGGAGGGATTGTTCCCCCGCCGGCTCACTCATACAGAAAGGATCAGTGCAGTCGTACAAAGTGCTCCGGGATGTTTTTCTGAGCTTCCATTGGAGAGGAGGAAATCATGACATGGAATCTGCGTTGGCGACTTAGTTTGATGATGTTTCTCCAGTTTGCCATCTGGGGCGCGTGGGTGGTTTGGATTCCCCAGTACCTACACAGCGGGCTCGGGTTTGGCTGGGGCGCCATCGGTGCCATATTCAGTCTGATGCCCCTGGCTTGCATGATCTCCCCTTTCATCGGGGGGCAAATCGCAGACCGATGGGTGCCGTCCCAGTGGTTTATGGCCGTCTGCAATCTCGCCTGTGGTGTGCTGCTGATCGTCATGGGCTTCATGAAGTCCTTCGGCTCGCTCTACGGACTTATGCTGGCTTTCTCGCTTTTCTACGCCCCGACTCTGGCGGTGGCTAACTCGATCAGCTTCCACCATCTCAAGAATGCGGACAAGGAGTTTCCGTCAATCCGGGTGTGGGGCTCGCTTGGTTGGATCGTGGCCCTGCTGATCCTGGCGCTCTGGCTGTATCTGCGCGGCGGAGACCCAGCCAAGAAAGGTAACGTCTGCCTCCACCTCGCCGGAATCTTCGCTCTGGCGCTTGGCGTCCTTTCCATATTTCTCCCCCATACGCCTCCCGCGAAGAGGAAGGAGAAGCCCTGGGCTTTCCTTGAGGCATTAAAGTTGATGAAAGACTGGCGGATAGCGGCTTTCATCATTATAGGTCTTGTTGTGGCCACCCAGCTCCAGTTCTACTACGTCCTGGTCTCACCATTCCTCGCTGGAAAGAAAATCGTAGCCTCTGAGGCCGCCTACGCGATACCCGCATGGACCACTCTGGCTCAGGCCGTTGAAGCCGTGGTAATGCTGTTGTTGCCGGTTATGCTTGCCCGCCTGGGGTATCGAAAGGCACTGGCCCTTGGGGTCATCGCCTGGCCGATCCGCTATATCATTTTCGCCATCGGCGCCCCCAAATGGCTGATCCTGGCATCGCTGGGCTTGCACGGACTCTGCTACGTCTTCTTCTTCGTGGTGGGGATGATGTATATCAACTCTGTGGCGCCCTCCGACATCCGTGCTTCCGCCCAGAGTCTCTGGCTCTTCGCTACCTTCGGTGTTGGTCTATTCATCGGCAGCTACTTCACCGGCTGGATCGCGGACATTTTTACAAAAACCGTTGAGGGTGTCCAAGAGACGAACTACACCAAGGTTTTTCTGGTTCCGGTGTTGCTGACGGTGGCCTGCGCGGTTGCGTACCTCACAGCTTTCCGCGAGATGCCCAAGCATGTTGAGGAAGCGCCGGAGGAGGCCTCGGGAGAAAGCACAGAGTCCGAAGAGGAATGACCTCGATGGAAAGGGCCAACCTCAATCCCGATCCCCGGAGGAGATCAGGATGAGCAGCAGTGGAATGACCAGGAGGCGGTTTCTCAGCCAGTCAGGGGGTGCGGCAGTAGGCGTGGCTGCTGCGTTTATCGGAGGGAGGTTTCCCGCTTCGGCACTTGGTGCGAATGAGAGGATCAATATCGGCTCTATTGGCTGCGGGGGGAGAGGAACGTCTCTCCTGAATGACATTGTCGCCAGGTCGAAGAAACCGGGCAGTGGTGTGGCAGCTGTGGCTGTCAGCGATGTATATGATGTCCGGAGGGAACAGGCGAGGAGAATCTGCGGAGGAAAAGCGTACAAGGACTATCGGCGTCTTCTCGAGCAGAAGGACATTGACGCGGTGATCATCGCTTCGCCGGACCACTGGCATGCGAGAATGAGCATTGACGCCGCTGAGGCCGGGAAGGATATCTACTGCGAAAAGCCGATGACCTACACTGTCGAGGAAGCGAAGGAGGTGGCACAGGTCGTCGGCGAGAAGAAGCGAGTCATGCAGATCGGTGTCCAGAGCTGCTCCGACGACATCTGGTGGCAGGCGAGGAAGATCATTCGGAAGAAGACGATCGGCAAGCTTCTCTGGACGCAGTCCGGCGTGAGCCGCAACTCCATTGAGGGCGACTGGAATTATTACCGGATTGATCCAAATGCCGGGCCGCACAACATAGATTGGAACGCATTCCTCGGCTCGGCGCCCAAGCGACCGTATGATCCGGACCGCTTCTTCCGGTGGAGAAAGTACTGGGATTACTCCGGTGGGATAGCTACGGACCTTTTTTATCACAGGCTGGGTCATCTTCAGATTGCTCTCGGCCCCGAGTTTCCGAAGCGGGTGGTTGCCTCGGGCGGGATATACGTTTTCCATGATCGTGAGACTCCCGACACGTTCCACACGATGATTGATTACCCGACCGACCACACGATCGTTCTGCTCGGCTCACAGGCAAACAGGCAGAAGGTGCCCGAGATTATCCGGGGCCACAAGGGCACGATCCGTTTTGAGGAGACCGGGTTGGTTGTCCAGCCGGAGAAGGAGTTCGAGAAAGAAGTGGAGGAGATGCAGGTGAGTCCGCAGCCGCGGCCGGGGCACATGGACAACTTCCTTCAGTGCATCCGGACCAGAGAAAAGCCCCACTGCAATGAGATCGTGGGATACCGGGTCATGGTAGCTATAGGCATGGGAGTCCGAGCGTACCGCGAGCAGAAAGTCATGCTGTTCGATTTGGAAAAAGAGGAGGTCGTTCCGTCATAGGTTGACGGCACTTTCGTGTTTTGCTGGATTTAGCGCGCAGTTGGTTACCTCTGAAAAGAAAGCTGACGAGGGAGCAAGTCAATGATAAAGGAAAGATACAAAAGCGGTTTGCTCTTTGTCCTACCGTTGAGCCTTTTGCTGATTTTGGCGAGTAGCTGCGTTCGGCAGGTGGATGTGGTGAAGATTCCGGCATGGCCGCCAGCCGTCTATCGCGTCAACTGCGCCGCCGCCGAGCCGTACACGGACACCGCTGGTAAGGAGTGGCTTGCCGATCAGGAATTCGCCGAGGGGAAGAAATGGGGCGTGCTGAACGGGACGACGGTGGATAGACGCACTGGCGGACTTGAGGAGATTGAAGACACTGACGACGATGTGATTTACCTGACTGAGCGGTATTCTATGGAGGGATATAAGTTCGACGTGCCGAACGGCAGGTACCTCTTGCGGCTGCACTTTGCTGAGACCTACGATGGAATCACGGACGAGGGCATGCGAGTGTTCAGCATCGAGGCGGAAGGAAAGACAATCCTCGAGGACTTCGATGTCTACAAGGAAGCGGAGGGCAGGAACAAAGCGATCGTCAGGAACTCCGTCGTCGAGGTCTCGGACGGCTCTCTGGATATCACTTTCGTCCCCAACGTCCAAAACCCCGAAATCAACGGAATCGAGGTCCTGAAGTATTAGGGGGGCAAATCTGGGGACTCGTTGCTCGACACCAGAAACACAGCTTCCCTCGCGGTAATCATTCCGCTTTTACCTTCGCAGCCGTGGGCTTGCTCTGACCTCGCAACGGCTCGATCTCGAACAGGAGAAGCTGCACAGTCGGGCAGTTCAGTTCTTGCTCAATCGTGAAGCTTGGCTTCAGAGAAAGAGGGCGGCTCTGAAGCTTGACCAGGTCGTGCTCGGCGTCAAGCACCCAGATTGTGAGCGCGCCCTTCTCAGCTTTCTCAGCGAAATTGCCTATCTCGATTGAAAGCTCTCTTTCTCGAGGGGAATAGTCCGCGAGCAGAAGGGATAGCCTCTTGCCATCCGCAGAAAGTCCGGCGAGGGCTGCGAAAGGCCCGCCGTAGGGCGGGGTAACACGAACTCTGTTAGGCGTGTCAAGCATCATCCGCATGGCCTTGTATGCATAAGCGGATTTGTCCATTTTGCCATCGCGGCGGAACATCCCCAGGGGATGGTCATCACCCCGATATCGCGTCTGGATCGAGACACTGGTGTCCTGAAACAGAATCAGGGCCGCCGCTGTGAACGCTGCATTACCCGCCCCGCGAAGTCTGGGACCGCGAAGACCCCAATTCCACTCATTGCAGATGCTTTCGGCCTTCTCGAATCCCGCCTCTTTCAATGTAGCTCGCACCCTTTTGTCCATCCGCTGAGGAGTCCGCGCATCTCCACCGTAGAAATGCCAGGAATAGAAATCCAACGGCACCTTATGTTGTTTGAGGTAGCTCAGGAAATCTTCGAGATATTCTCTCCTCAGGCCTCCGGTTGAAGCTGGTCCACCGACCTTCAGCGTCGGATCGTGCTTCTTGAGCTTCTTCGCCACAAGCTCGTAGAATCGGTAGAACTGTTGGGGTGTGCCCCTCCAGAATTTGGGTATGTCCGGCTCGTTCCATATCTCCCAGTATTTGATCCCGAAATGGAAACCGTCCGCCCATCCTTCGTTGTAGTGCATGACGATTCTCCGGCAGACCTCTGCGCACTTCTCGAAATCGGGCGGCGGCACATTGTACTTCTCCGGCGGTCTTTCCCAGCTTTCCCCCAGCCTGAAGAACACGTTGAATCCGCCGTCCACGATTGATTTGATGCGCCTGTCGGAAGATTTGAAGCGATAGCTTTTTGGATCGGTCGGATCGGCCTTCCAATCGGGGAAGATTTCGTGGAGATCGGTTGGTCCGTAAAAGTCGTGCGTCCGAATGAAGTCCACGCCCATTTCCTTGTAGGGCTTGGTCAGATCGCGGCCGAACATTCCGGTCGGCCCATTGTTGACTCCGAGCATGCGGCGCAGTTTTCCGATGCGCTGAGAACAGTCAATCTTGATCTTGTCAGGGGGAGGAATGGGCCGCCTCCTTGCGGGGGGCGGCTGTCCCTGGCGCAGGGCCAGGCAAAGGAAGGCAATTGCTATTCCTGACGCGATGCAAAAGGCATGCCTTGGTTGTCTCATTTTCACCTCCTCACCATTGGTCGAACGACCTCTTTGGGGCGGTTGTCGAACGCTTTTTAGTAATGGCGCAATTTGGCCAGAAGACCCTGCTTTATTTCAACGGCATCGTGAGGGCAGGATTCCAAGCAGCAATAACAGCGGATGCACTCGTTGTAATCAATGCGCAGCCTCTTATCTCCTTTTCTGCGGTAGATAGCCTTTGGCGGACACGCCTTGAAACACGTCATGCACAACTCACAGGGTTTGGGGTTGATTCTTGGCTTGCTCGAGACGTAGTTGCGAAGAAACTTGAACAGAAACGGGGGGAGTTTTTCCGCAATCCCACCGGGTTGTCTCACCCCTCGGAAGTCCTTTACGCGGACTCCTTCCAGGGAGTCGCCGACTATCTCGATTTGCTGGAGTCTGCCGATGCCCTTGTGCTCGGCGTGGCCGATCCTGGTTGTGGGAACGGAGTCCGGCTCAATGCCCACAACCGATGTGGCAACCGCATCTACCGCGATTCCATCGCTGCCAGCTATAAGAACACCCACTCGCTTCGGCTTTCCGGAACGCGGTCCCTTTTCTCCCTCCATGCCCCATATTCCGTCCATTACGTGGAGGCGAGCCGGAACGGCGGTGTAAACATCGAGGAGCATCTTCGAAAAATCCTCAATTCGCGGCATTCGCAAGTGGTAATCGCTTTTCGTCAGACCAGGGACAACCCCGAACATGTTCTTCACCGCTCCGGTGAATGCGGCGTAGTTGTGGGTCTTGAGTTTCGATATGGAAATGATGGCGTCCGCATCGAGGGCTTCTCTGGCGACCGTGAGCCTTTTCATTATGATGCCATCGCTTAGACGGATCTCAGCCTTGGTTGCGAGGTCTATCAAGCTCGCTTCGTGTTTCTTGGCCGCCTCCACCATACCAGTCGGACCGGCAACGCTTTCCAACTTCGCGACGCCTGGGCTATCACCGATGAAAGGGGAGCCTCCTGCTTGCTTCACCAATCGCACAATTCCGGAAACAACCGTGGGATGCGTGGTCACGGCTTTATGAGGATCATCGCCCCCAAGAAGGTTCGGCTTTATGAGGACCGTTTCCCCTTGCCTGACGAAGCGTTCGATCCCCCCAAGGGTGTTAAGCAATCTCTTAAGGCAGCGATAGACATGCTCGTTGCCAAGGTAGTCCTGACATCTGACCAGAGCGACCCTTGCTTGACCCTTATGATTAGTGCAATTCATAAATCATCACAGTCCGTTGATAAATGTCGCCTTTCACGTTTGTGAACCATTATAGCAAGCCTCTTGCCGTTATCCATTTTGAAATGCACCAAGGCTGAGACCATCAGCTAATCTGAAAAAAGAAACTCTTTCCGGCGAGCACCGCCTTGGTTAAGATTGCACAGTGGTTTTTCAGCAAGACGTTGGTAGAGACACCGGTGCAACACCCACAAGCAGTGTAGGAGTGTGAGCATGACAAAAATCGCAATGGTCGGGGCAGGCTCGGTTGTCTTCTGTCGAACCCTGGTTAACGATATCCTGAATGTGCCGGAGTTACAGGAGTGCACGCTCCACCTGATGGACGTTGATCCCGAAAGGCTCGCTCTCGTTGAGAAGGTGGTGAAGAACATCGTCAAGGAGGAGGGCTTGCCGACGAAAGTGGTTGCCACCACTGATAGGAAAGAGGCGCTGAAAGACGCTGGGTATGTGGTTGTGATGATTCAGGTGGGTGGGTTGGAAGCTTACCGCCTGGATTATGAGATTCCCATGAAGTACGGAGTGGATCAATGCGTTGGCGACACGCTTGGCCCGGGCGGGGTTTTTCGCGGACTTCGAACGTTTCCCGTGCTGATTGAGCTGGCAGAGGAGATGGAGGAGCTTTGCCCGCCCGACGCGATCTTGATGAATTATTCAAACCCTATGGCGATGAATACCTGGGCAGTCTTCGATAACAGTTCGGTACAGGTCGTGGGGCTTTGTCATGGCGTCCAGGCAACGGCGGAGTGGATGGCACGGATGATCGGTGCACCGATGGAAGAGATTGATTATTGGTGTGCTGGCATCAACCACATGGCCTGGTTTCTTGAGTTTCGACGGAACGGAGAGCATGCTTATCCTGCGTTGAGGCGGGTACTGTCTGACCCCGAGAAGGTCGCCGCCGAGAACGAGCGGGTCCGCTGCCACATGATGGAGAATTTTGGTTATTTCACGACCGAAACGAGCGGGCATCTTTCAGAGTACGTTCCCTGGTACCGAAAGCGGAAGGACCTGATGGATCAATTCATGGGACCCGGGTTTGGAGGTGAAACGAGAGCCTATCTGACAATGTGTGAGGATGAACTTGGCAAGTATCTCGATGAAGTCCGTCAGCAGGTCGCTGGCGAGAAACCCGCGAGACTAACAGCGCGCTCGCATGAATATTGCTCCTTCATCATTGAAGCGAGAGAGACTCGCCGCCCCTTCCGCTTCAACGGCAATGTCAGGAACACTGGCCTTATCACGAACCTCCCGGAGGGATGTTGCGTTGAGGTCCCCTGTTTCGTTGATCGCCTCGGGATCCATCCAGTTCACGTCGGCGGGCTGCCTCTGCAGTGCGCTGCCGCCTGTCGAAGCAACATAACCGTACAGGAGCTGGCGGTCAAGGGAGGTATGACGGGCGACCGCGAGCTTGTTTTCCAGGCAGTGCTCCACGACCCGCTCACCGGTGCCGTATGCGGAATTGATGAAGTTCGGAAAATGGTTGACGAACTTTTTGCCGCAGAGGCCAAATGGCTCCCTCAGTTTGCAGAAGAAACCTCGTAGGGCAATCCCGTGCACGTGTTGTTCTGTTCCTTCGCACAGTCATACGGTGCGAACCAATTGAGTAGCTTACGTAACGATGTCTTGCTCAGACGCACATGATTCCAGCATCGGAAATATTGGCATCGTGGCGGACGATCTGACCGGTGCCTGCGACTCGGGCGTCGAATTCATGTCCCGCTGGAGTTCCGTTGTTGTTCTGGTCGAGCCTGAAACCTGTCCGCCTGCCGAAGCAGGAGAAGGGATCATCGTCTACAACACGCAAAGCCGGAAGTTGCCGCCCAAGGAGGCTTATGACCGTGCTTTTAGGGCAACACGACGCGCCCTGTCTCCCAGTGCCGATCTCATTTTCAAGAAAGTAGATAGTGCCCTGCGTGGCAACTTCGGCATCGAGATTGCTGCGGCGATGGATGCCGCCGAGGCCACGGTTGCCTTTATTCTGCCCGCAATTCCACAGGCTGGGCGAGAGACCATCGGCGGTGTTCAGCACATCGGCGGCGTTCCGATTGCGAAGACTTTCTACGCTCGTGATCCAGAGCATCCGGTTTCAGAATCGAGCGTCCTTCATCGAGCGGAGGAGGGGAGCAATCGAAAAGCAGGGCTCGTTTCTTTGGATGAGGTGCGGTCGGGAAGGACGGCCGAAGCAGCGGTGAAGCTACACCACCAGGGCCACGATCTGATCGTGGTTGACGCTCAATCTACCCGTGACTTGCACATTGCGGTGCAGAGTCTTTTGCGTGTTCGTGAGCCGAAGGTCTTTGCAGGCTGTCAAGGACTGGCGCGGGCTCTTGCTGCACAACTTCCCACCCGTGAAGGGACTCCATGTGGTCTCGAGTGCTCGGAGGGCCCGTTACTTTGCTTATGTGGGACACTTCATCCTCGAACGAGGCGTCAGCTTGAAGTTGCTGCAAACTCAAAGGAATTTCTCTTGTTTGAGGTAGAAGTGGACCATATAGCAGACACCTCAAGGGCCAACAAGGCGCTGAAGGAGCTTGAGCTGGCCTGTCGAGGAGGCCTTGGAAAAGGGCGTACCGTCGCGCTTTGTTTCTGCGGGGAACCGGGAGGTCTTTCTGCGGAATTCTGTGAATCAGCGCTCCGTTTCCTTTCCGACCTTTCTCGACGAGTTGTTGAGCATACACCTCCCGCGGTTCTCTTTTTAACCGGCGGGGAAACTGCGTTCGTTGTCTGTCGCGCCCTGGGGATTCATGCAGTGAAACTGCATGCACGAGTTGCCCCCCTTGTGGTAGCATCGAAAGCGCTCGGCGGGCCTTGCCATGGCATGATCCTTGTGACAAAGGGCGGTGCGATCGGGCCCGACGATCTCATATGCAGAATTCATGAGTCTCTTCGTGGCAGAAAATGACGGAGGCTAAGCTACAGTGCCAGGCAAACCGAAGATCGCGATTACGATGGGAGACGCTGCTGGGATTGGGCCGGAGGTCACCGTGAAATGCCTCGCCCAGCCGCAGGTGTATCAGTGGTGCGATCCTGTTGTTCTGGGAGATGCCCGGGTCATCAATCAAGCCATTGCCCTGACTAACTCTGCGGTCAAGGTTCACTCGATTGACAACATATCGGATGCGAAATTTGCGCACGGCACGATTGATGTTTTCGACTATCACAACATTCACGTCGAGAACCTCCGGATGGGCGTTGTTGACGCGAAGAATGGGGAAGCGGCGGTTCTCTACACGAAGCAAGCCGGGAAAATGTGCCTTGATGGGAAGGTCGAGGCGATGGTCTCAGCCCCTCTGAACAAAGAGTCAATGCGTGCCGCAGGCTACAAGTACGAAGGGCAGACTCAGATTCTGGGGGAGCTGTGCGGCGCAAAAAGATACGGGATGATCCTTCTCCTGGGCAATCTCCGGTTGATGCTTCTGACGACCCACATGTCGCTGCGGGAAGCTATCGAAAGAGTCAAGAAGGAACGAATCGTCTCCATGGTCGAGCTTGCCTGGGAGAATCTTCTGTCCTTTGGACTCGACAGCCCCAAGATAGCTGTGGCTGCGCTCAATCCTCACGCCAGTGAGGGCGGCATATTCGGTGATGAAGAAATTAGGGAGATGGTGCCAGCGGTTGAGGAATGCTCCGGCCGCGGTATAAATGTGGTCGGTCCAATTCCCGCCGATACGGTCTTCGTCCGGGCGAAGGAAGGCGAATTTGATTTAGTGATAGCGATGTTTCATGACCAGGGATTGATGGTGGTGAAGCTTCTCGGCTTCGGGTCGGCGGTAACCCTCCTCGCGGGGTTGCCCATCATACGTACCTCAGTCGGGCATGGTACCGCATTCGACATCGCCGGTCAAAACAAAGCGGACTACAAGAATCTGCTCGAGGCAATAAGGGTCGCAGCGCAAATCGCCGTCAACAAGCGGGGGCAAACTGGATGACCGACGTCGAACAGCTCAAACGCGATCTATCGTACTACAGCGTCCTTGCTTATAACCGTATTCTCGTCTCCTCGGCTGGAGGTAATAACAGCGCTCGCATAGGCGATACGGAGGAATTCCTCATCACGGCCAGCGGCCTGTCCCTCGGCGACACCAAGCCGGAGAACATTGTGACAATTAACGCAAAAGGGGAGAAGATCGGCGGCCCTGAGGGACTGAAGCCATCAAAAGAGGGAAGAATGCACGCGGCGATCTATGTTCTCCGGCCCGATGTCAAAGCAATTTTTCACCTTCACCCCCGGTACTGCAACGCGCTTTCGATCCTGGGAGAAACTATTCCGCCTGTGACGGTCTCGGCGAAGGCGAAACTTGGCAAGATTCCTCTCCTACCAGAATCAATGCCTGGATCCGATGAGCTCCTGCGAGACGTGAGAAATATTATCCCCACCCTTGATAGTAGCGTTCATACCTTGTTGCTCGCCTGCCACGGCATTATCTCCATCGGATCGTCAATCGTGCAAGCATATCTGAGAGCAGATCTCGCCGAGGAAACCGCGCACTTGGCTTATCTAACGAAAATGGCGACGCGCTGAGGACTATCCTGCTTTGTCACTCTCCCACACAGCCTGCCGCTACGTAGAAGCGAGGGATCACACGGCTTGCGCTGAAAGCTTACACTGGGCAATAGCGGTTGTGATAAAAGGCGCGCAGCCATGAGAACGATTCCGCTGGTGTTTTGTGTGTGTTTCTTCCTCGTTGCGATTGCTTTCCGCGTCGGAAAGGGGTTCCTGTCAAAGGGTTCTATCATCTCCCGCCTGGAAGCCGGCCTCAGAGACAGGAACAGCCTTAGCCAGGAGAACCGAATCAAGCCCGGAAAAGAATGACCAGTGCAAGTCGGACAAGAGTTGCAACGAAACTTCTCCGCCCATTACGTGTCCCTTCCGGAATTATCGCGGCACACGTGAGCTTAGGCAGAGGCTGCCCTCACAGGCTTTCCTGCCGGCCGACCTTCCCGCCGTCTCACCACTGTTTAGACTCGCAATTTCTTTGGAACTTTTGCATGGGAGTAGTGTCAGAATCGGAAGAGGGGAGTGTTACAATTGTTTTACACCCGCTGAGATGCGCCGCGTTGTAGACTGTGGAGAAAACAGGTTTATTGGAGTTCTGCTTCTCATGTCAAATGAGCTTTCTCGTGTCTTGACGTGAGGAGAGTCCGGAAGGCGATGATTGGAAGAAACGGCTTGGCAATGGCCGATCGGTACTGATGGTGAAAAGGAGGAGAGGATGAAGGTGGTGAAGGTTTTTGGGGTTGTGATGGTGGTGGTTTTGGCGGTGGCGCTTTTTGCTCTGGGAGAGGAAGGGACGAGGGAAGCCCAAAAGATTTCGGAGGCGGCGGTGAATGGGGCGATTCAGGATGGGCGGTACGATGAGGCGCTGTCTCTGTTAGAGAAGAGGATTTCGGCGAACGAAGAGCAGGAGTATTCGCTGTATTTGAAAGGGCTGGTGCTCTATTTGAAGGAGGATTATGACGGGTGCATCAGGGCGCTTGGCAAACTGATCGAGGGGTATCCCCAGGGGAAGTGGTGCTATAAGGCGCGGTTTCGTCAGGCGGCGGCGTATTTGGCGAAGAAAGAGTATGACGCCGCAGAGAGGATTTTCGAGGAGGAAGCGGAGCGGCTGATGTCGGGGGAGCGGAAGGATCGGATCGCGGGGGTGTACATCAAGTTTGCAGAAGAGAGCATGTCTCCGCCGGACAAGCTCATAAAGCCAGATTACGAGAAGGCTTATCGGTTGTTGAAAAAGGCGCTGGAGTTGCAGGTTGAGAAGGGGACGAGGGACAATCTTTGCTGGTGGTCGGCTTGGTGCATGGAGCGGATGGAGAAGTGGAACGAGGCGGTGAACGAGTATGAGTCCTACCTGAAAGAGTTCGGGGAAGATGGCAAGCGCAGGGATGAGGTCAGGTACAATTTAGGGAACTGCCGGTTGCGGCTCGGGCAGCAGCAGGAGGCAAGGCGAGCGTGGCGGGACCTGATCGCCGATCTGAAGGAGGGATCGCTGACCGAGGAACAGCGCGACCTCTGGGCGAAGGCGGCGTTCAATGTCGCCAAGACCTATGGTCTTCCTAATCCCGGCAATGCGCATTATCTCGATCTGGGGGTTACCGCGCTTCAGGATTTTCTCAAGCTATTCCCTGAGGATGAGAACGCACCGCAGGCTGCTTTCGACATCGCGCGGAGCCAGATGAACGTGGGGCGGGATGCGGAGGCGCTGGAGAGTTTCAAGGCGTTCCTCGCGGGTGAGGGCTACAAGGTGGTCGGCGAGAAGGCGAGGGAAGTGCACGAGAAGCTGCGCATGGAAGCGACGTACCTGACGGGGGAAGTGTATCGCGGGCAGAAGAATTATGGGTCGGCGACCTCGACGTGGGAGGAGTATGTGAAGCGGTTTCCGAACGGTCCGCATTGGAGCAAGGCGCAGGAGGGGATTTTAGAGACGGAGTACGGCAAGGGTGTGGACCTGTTGAAGGAGGAGAAGTACGACGAGGCGAGACGGGCGTTCGAGGAATTTCTGGCGCGGCATCCTTTGGACCGGCGGTTCGCCTCGGTCATGTACACCATCGGGCAGAGCTATTTCGACGAAGAGAAGTGGGATCAAGCGGTTGCGGAGTGGCGGAAGTCGGTGAGCAAGTTCCCGAAGAGCAACGAAGCTTCGCATGGCCAGTACATGATCGGGATGGTCTTCGAGGAAAAGAAGAAGGAGCTGGAGACGGCGATTGACGAATACAAGAAGGTCACCTGGGGCAACTGGAAGCCGCAGGCGGAGCAGCGCATCGCCACGATGAAGCAGAAAGAGCTGACGGTTCTCACGGACAGGACGTTCCGCGCGAGTGAGAAAGCGAAGGTGAAGGTCCAGGTTCGGAACATCGAGAAGCTGACGGTGAAGGCATATCGGATTGATCTGGTGGACTACTTCCGGAAGATCCATCTGATTCGGGGCGTGGAGGACCTGGACATCGGGCTGATTGATCCGGACGACGTGTGGGAGGTCGAGGTCGAGGACTATGAGCGCTATAAGCCGATCGAGCAGGAGATCGAGCTGCCGTTTGAGGAGCCGGGCGCGTATGCGGTCAACATCTCCGACGAGAAGACCTACGAGGCGACGACGCTGGTTTTGAAAAGCGACCTGGACATCATCATCAAAAGCTCGCGCAGGAGCGTCTTTGTGTTCGCGGAAAACATGGCGGAGAAGAGGCCGTTTGCGGGGGTGAAGGTTTACGTCTCCGACGGGAAGAAGGTGCTCTGCGAAGGGGAGACGGACGACGACGGGGTCTTCCGCAAGGAGCTCGAGGAACTGAAAAGCCTGAACGATCTTCGGGTTCTGGCGGAGAAGGAGGGGAGCTTCGCGTCGAACTTAGTGGGGCTTTCAGGGCTCGGTTTCTCGCGTGGGTTGTCGCCCAAGGGCTACATCTATACCGACCGCCCGGCGTATCGCCCGGGTCAGAAGGTCAATATTCGCGGCATCATCCGGACGGTGGAGGAGGATCGGTACTGGTTCGAGAAAGGGGAGGAGTACGTCTTAGATATTGTGGACTCGCAGGGAAGGATTTTGAAATCGGAGGAGGTGTCCCTGTCGGAGTTTGGGACGTTCCATTCCGATTTCGATCTGGACAAGTTTGCTCCGGTGGGGAATTACCAGCTTCGGGTGCACCCGCCTCAGGGGAAGACCGGTCCGACGTTTGCGGGAA